>ENA-OROQ01000027-OROQ01000027.1-human-gut-metagenome-genome-assembly--contig:-NODE-27-length-249080-cov-16.9164_pt1 | contig 249080 bp, 225 predicted proteins | sample MGYA00242136_ERZ509062 | MGnify/ENA primary metagenome ERZ509062 (study PRJEB26280, sample SAMEA2338735) | human gut metagenome | biome: human gut; feature: human-associated habitat; material: faeces...
AGAGCATAACCTTGCCAAGGTTAGGGTCGCGAGTTCGAGTCTCGTTTTCCGCTCTTTTCAGATAAAAAAATCCCGCAAGCATTGTTCGGTGCTTGCGGGATTTTTTTGTTGTATGGAAGTTGTTGTTACAGTTTCTGTAATGAGAATCCGAGCATCATTCCGTCGTAGCTGTTGGCCAGCGAGCCGATACTCTTCAGAGTGGAGTTGCTGCTTTTGCTGGAGAGGAAGGTTATCAGTTTCAGTAGCTTGTCCGATTCGAACAGCAGGTCCATAGTTGTGGAGGTAGCGTTGACCTTGGCATTCATACCTATCAGCTTGGCGAATTTCAAGTTGACCTTTTGGGTGGATGCATTGTAGGAGTAGCTTCCCTTCATGCTCTTTTGCCCTACTTTGGCGCTGAATGTGCTGTCGGCGTTGAATGTGAATGACATTTGCCCGGCTTTGATGCCTACTTTGGCAAGCTGTTCGTCCAGTTTCTTTTCTGCGGCTGTGGCGGCAACGGCACCGCCGGCTTTCTGCAGCAGGTTGTCCGATTCGAATTCAATGGCGGAGCCGGTATACGACCAAGTGCCGGTCATATCCGCTGTTGACTTGCCGGTCACGGCATTTACCGCCTTCTCTATATTTTCTTTGTTGAACAAATCCTTGATGGATTGTGCGTGACTATTGCCGGTCAGCAGTAGTGCGGCAACAAACAGTTGCCAAAAAACTAATCTTTTCATTTTACTTATGTCTATTGTTTGCTATTCAGGCTTTTGTTGATACTTTCGATATAGTCCAGCAGCTCTTTCCGTCCCATGCGGTTTTCAGAAGAGGTGATGAAGTAGGGAGGCAGCTCTTCCCACTGTTCCTTCAACTGTTCCAGGTATTCGTTGATGTGGGTGTTCAGTCTGCCGCCTTTCAGTTTGTCGGCCTTTGTGAAGACGATGGCAAAGGGTACGCCGTTCTCGCCCAGCCATTCCGTAAACTCGAGGTCGATGGCTTGGGGAGCCAGCCGGCTATCTATAAGAACAAACAAACAAGTCATCTGTTCGCGTTGCAGTATATAACTTTCTATAATACGTTTGATTTGTTCCTGCCCTTTCTGTCCCCGTTTGGCATAGCCGTATCCCGGAAGGTCTACAATGTACCAGCTCTTGTTGATGAGGAAATGGTTGATGAGCATGGTCTTTCCCGGTGTGGCAGAGGTCATGGCAAGCCCTTTTCTCCCGGTCAGCATATTGATGAGACTGGATTTTCCTACGTTGGAGCGTCCGATGAAAGCATATTCGGGAAATGTACCAGTGGGGCATTTCCGCACGTCTGTGTTACTGATGACGAATTCAGCGTTTGTAATATCCATTTTGTTGCCTTTTTGGGGTTTTACGTGTGGCAAAGGTAGCACTAATTTCATAAGTTTGTACTATCTTTGCCCAGAAAGCGAAGATAGGCTGTACCTCAGCATAAAAAATGAACTCGTTCATTTTATTCTGCATTCGGTTTGCACTATCTTTGTGGCCAATAGGAGAATTTTAAGTATGAATGGACAGTTTCCCTCTACATTATTGGAGAAGGCGGTAAATGAGTTTGCCAAGTTGCCCGGAGTGGGACGCAAGACGGCTATGAGGCTGGTTCTTCACCTGCTCCGCCAGGATACGGCAGTGGTGGAAGCGTTCGGCAATGCCATCGTGACGCTGAAGCATGAAGTGAAATATTGCAAGGTATGCCATAATATATCAGATACGGAGACGTGCCGCATCTGTTCCAGTCCGCAACGGGACGCTTCTGTGGTTTGTGTGGTAGAGAACATCCGCGATGTGATGGCTGTGGAAGCCACACAACAGTTCCGTGGTTTGTATCACGTGCTGGGAGGTGTCATCTCGCCGATGGATGGCATTGGCCCCGGAGACTTGCAGATAGAAAGCCTTGTGCAGCGGGTAGCCGCCGGCGGCATCAATGAAGTGATTCTTGCGCTGAGCACGACGATGGAGGGAGATACCACCAACTTTTATATCTACCGCAAGCTGGAAAAACTGGGCGTGAAGCTCTCTGTCATAGCCCGTGGCATTTCCATCGGCGACGAATTGGAGTATACGGATGAAGTGACTCTGGGACGCAGTATTGTGAACCGCACTCCATTTTCCGGAACTGCCTGATTGTTTGGGCCATTATCAATTATTCATTATCCACTATCAATTTACTAAATGGAAGAACAAATAAAGAAGACCGCAGCGCGTGTCCGAACAACTTTTGCCTATTTCTGGATGCTTCCCATCCTGCTCGTTCTACTTGGAGAAACCGGAGGCGGATGGGTAGGTATGTATGCCGGAGATGTACGTGTCACCTATATGGCTGAGACGGTAACCATTCTGCTGGCTGCCTCTTGCGTACCCATAGCCTTGAAACTCTTTTCATGGGTATTAATCCGGAAAATAGATGTAGTGACGCTTCCCGAAGCCCTCCGCCTCTATGCGCTGTGGAGTGGCGTGCGGCTGGCATTGCTTGCCATACCGGTGCTTGCAGGCTTTTTCACCTATTATATCATGTTGAGCAGTACGGGTGCACTGTGTGCACTGATAGGACTGACGGCTTCTCTGTTCTGCCTACCGGGTGAGGGACGCCTGCGTAAAGAACTGCATATCAATAAAGAAGAAGAAATGTAACCGACTGGAAGATATGAATAAATCTTATTTCTGCAGTGAAAGGGTGCGTCTCCGTGCTATGGAGCCGGAAGACCTGGAAGTGATGTATGCTATGGAGAATGATTCCCAGACTTGGGATGTGACGAACTTCACCGTACCCTATTCCAGATTTGTCTTGAAACAATATATTGAGAATTCCGAATGCGATATGTTTGCCGACCGCCAGCTGCGTATGATGATTGTACGTGCAGAGGATGATGCGCTGATAGGTACCATCGATATTACAGAGTTTTCTCCCATGCATGCCCGGGGAGAGGTGGGCATTGCCATACGGAAGGAGTATCAGGGCAATGGTTATGCCAAGGAAGCGCTGCGTTTGCTGTGCGACTATGTTTTCAGTTTCTTGTATCTGAAACAGTTGATAGTCCATATCTCGGTGGATAATGAGGCAAGTATCCGCCTTTTTGAATCCTGCGGTTTTGTGCGTTGCGGGCTTTTGAAGGAGTGGTGGCGCGTAGGAGGATGCTATAAGGATGTCGTGCTGTTGCAACTTCTCCGAAGCACTAATTGAGCGTTGGAATCTGAGGGAAACGCGACCATATTTCATATTTTGCTCCCAGCTTGCACAATGCCTTCTTCCAGAGTGTGCCGCTGGCCGCCTCGTTCATTAGCGAACTGATGTTTTCTTTGCCTACCAGCCAGGTGTTTTCTTCAATTTCCCGGCCCAGTTGTTCGTACTCCCAGCCGGAGTATCCCAAGAAGAATCTGATTCTGCCTTGAACGGGATTTCCCTGCATGATGTAGTTTTTAATGGCTTCAAAGTCACCGTTCAGGTAGAAGCCTTTGCCGATGGACAGCGCTCCGGTAATACCCTCGAGCGTGTGCAGATAGAACAATGTATCTGTGCTGAGTGGTCCTCCTTTATAGATAGGTATACTTTCCGGGCAGTCGAAGTCTTTCAGCACATCATTCAAGAATAGGGGGAGCGGTTTGTTCAGAACCAGTCCCATTGTGCCGTCATGTGTATGGTCCACCAGTAGAATGACGGATCGTCCAAACATATGGTCACACAAAAAGGGTTCGGAAATCAAGACCTTTCCCTGGGCAGGAACCACATGGTTTGTTTCTATCTTGAATAGATTTATATTGCTATACATGCCCCTAATATACATAATATTCCACAATAAACCAAAGTTCTTCGCTGTTTTTCATTTTAAAAGTTTCTTTTCTCAGATTTTATGGCTTTTTTTATTCGGAGAAAATACTTAAGTTTGCAAGTAATTGGCAATTTAATGCAATGAAATATACTACATTATATACGTTAATTTTAGGGCTGTTTTCTATAGGATGGACGGATTGCCCGGAGGATTTTATGGAGCGTATGCAGCGTCCGGGACATTCTGAAATACAGCTTTCTAAAGTGACGATAAGTGGCCGTGTGCTGGATGAAAGCGGGTTTCCGTTGGCCGGTGCCACTATTCAAGAGAAAGAAACTGCCAATGGTGCGATAGCGGATTCGGAAGGAAAATTCACTCTGGTGGTTGCCGATAATGCAGTGCTTCGTGTTTCGTTTATCGGCTACATGTCCCAGGATATTGAGGTGGAAGGACATTCGACCTTTCATATCACACTAAGAGAAGATATGATAGAGCTGGATAACGTTATTGTTACCGCTTTGGGTATCGAAAAGAAAGAAAATTCTCTTTCTTACGCCACAGATTTAATAAAAAACGAGGAGTTGACGCGAGTAAAAATGCCCAACTTAATTACTTCGTTGACCGGCAAGTCGGCAGGTGTGCGTGTCAATCAGGTTTCTTCCGGTCTGGGAGCCTCAGCCAAAGTCAGTATCCGTGGAATCCGTTCGGTGGCGAGTGACAACCAACCGCTGTATGTGATAGACGGTGTTCCCATTCTGAACTCCACTTCCGAGCAAGCATACTCTGCCATAGGCGGAACGGCCAATGCCGGCAACCGTGACGGAGGAGACGGCATTTCCAATCTGAATCCTGAAGATATAGAGAGTATCAGTATCCTGAAAGGAGCTCCCGCGGCAGCTTTGTATGGTAGCCAGGCTGCCAATGGGGTGATACTGATTACTACAAAGAAGGGGCAGTCGCACGGGCAGCGCAGTGTTTCTTTCTCGACGAGCCTAATGTTCGACAATGCTTTTGCGCTACCCAAGATGCAGAACCGCTATGGAGTAAGTGACGGTGTGGACAGTTGGGGAGAACGGGCAAACCTTCCCGAATACGATAATCTGAGAGACTTCTTCTCTACTGGTGTCACCTCCATAACTTCCATCTCCTTGAGTCACGGCAATGAGAAGTTGCAGAACTATTTCTCCTATGCTAATACTACGGGGCATGGCATCATTGGGAAACATAACCTTTCGAAGCACAACCTCACTTTCAGAGAGACTTCCGTTCTATTGAATTCCCGTCTGAAGTTAGATGGCAGTATGAACCTGATGCGCCAGGTGGTGAAGAACAAGCCTACCGTGGGTGGTTTCTACATGAATCCTTTGGTGGGGCTCTACCGTTTTCCACGGGGTGAGGATATTGCTTATTATAAGGAGAACTTCGAGGTTTATGATGAGGGTAGAAACTTGAACATACAGAATTGGCATACCTCTTACGAGGATTTTGAGCAGAATCCCTACTGGATTACCAATCGCATATTGAGCAAGGAGAACCGCATGCATGTCATAGTCTCCTTATCCGCCAATCTGAAGATAAACGATTGGTTAAGCCTGCAGGCCCGTGGCAATGTAGACTATATTAACGACAAGGTGCGCCAGCAGTTCTATGCCTCTACCGCTCCGGCGTTGGCGGGAGCCAATGGGCGTTATATCGAGATGGACTATCAGGAAACCCAATATTACGGAGACGCCATACTGATGATGAAAAAGCAGTGGGATGCATTCTCTCTCAACGCGGCGCTCGGTGTCAGTATCAATGACAAGACTGTGAACTCCACCCGCTATGACTCTAAAACAGCTTCGCTGAAATATGCCAATGTGTTCAATCTGGCCAATATCATCATGAATGGTTCTGCCGGGCTGGACCAGAAGATTGATGCGCGGCGCCAATTGCAGTCCTTGTTTGCGACGGCACAACTGGGCTACAACGAGTTTGTCTATCTTGATTTGTCGGCCCGTAATGACTGGTCTTCCACGCTGGCTTATACATCTCATGAGAAAAGCGGGTTCTTCTATCCCTCCGTGGGATTTTCGCTGATATTCAATAAGCTGATGACTTTACCCCAATGGGTGTCACTGGCAAAGATAAGGGGGGCATACAGCATGGTGGGCAATGATATTCCCATGTTCATCACAAATCCTTCCTCGCATATCACGGCGGGCGGAGAGTTCCTGGCAAGTGATGCCGCGCCGTTCAAGGATATGGAACCGGAGATGACGCACTCCTTTGAGGCGGGTATAGAAGCGCGTTTTTTAAAGAACCGCATTGGTTTGAATGCCACTTTCTATAAGACGAATACCCGGAACCAGTTCTTCAAGCTTCCTACTCTGTCGGGCGATAAATATGCCTACCGTTATGTCAATGCGGGTGATATACAGAATGTGGGGTGGGAGATTTCATTGGATGCCGTTCCTTTGCTGACAAACCATTTCAAGTGGAAAACAGAGGTGAACTTCTCCACCAACCGCAACAAGATAATTTCACTGCACGAAGCGCTGAAGGAGTTTCTTTACGGTCCTACCAGCTTCTCGTCCAGTTATGCCATGAAATTGGTGAAAGGGGGCTCTATCGGTGACATCTACGGAAAAGCTTTTGTACGTGACGATGCGGGCAATATCGTTTACGGCACGGAAGGAGACAATACCGGCATGCCTTTGGTGGAAGGTGATGGCAATACGGTGAAAGTGGGCAATGCCAATCCAAAACTGATGCTGGGCTGGAATCATATGCTGTCTTACAAGAATTTTTCTTTCTATTTTCTGGTGGATTGTCGCTTTGGAGGCGATATTTTGTCCCAGACGCAGGCGGATATGGATATGTATGGCGTTTCTGAAGTCACGGCCCGGGCCAGGGACAAAGGTTATGTAATGCTTGAAGGTAACCGGATAGATAATGTGAAAGGATTTTATAAGAATGTTGTAGGCGGACGGGCCGGGGTGACGGAATATTATATATATGATGCCACGAACATCAGGCTGCGTGAGCTGTCCGTGGGCTACCAACTGCCTGCTGCCTGGATGGAAAAGACCAAAGTCCTCAAGCGGGCACAACTGTCCTTTTCGGGACGCAACTTGTTCTTCTTCTACAAAAAGGCGCCTTTCGACCCTGACCTGGTACTCTCTACGGGCAACGATAACCAGGGAATTGAAGTCTACGGTATGCCTACCACGCGTAGTTGGGGATTTTCTTTGAAGTGTGAATTTTAAGAGGGGGAGGGAGACTTGATATGAAGAGGATTATAGTACTGATTGGCATGGTTTTCGTGTTTCTGGCTTGTACGGGAGACTTTAAGGAAATCAATACGGACAAGTCCGGCGTGACGGACGAGGACTTGCAGGCCGACTATAACGAACATGGCATCCGTCTTGGAATCATCCAGCAAGGCATCTATTTCAATTACGACTACGGAAAGGGGAAGAACTGGCCTTTTCAATTGACCCAGAATTTGAATGCCGACATGTTCAGCGGTTACATGCACGATGCCAAGCCTCTGAATGGAGGTTCGCACAATTCGGACTACAACTTGCAGGATGGATGGAACAGCGCCATGTGGGGACATACCTATGAGTATGTTTTCCCGCAGATATATCAGTCGGAGAATGCCACACGTGACCGTATGCCTGCCTTTTTCGGCATTACCAAGATACTGAAGGTGGAAGTGATGCACCGTGTCACGGACTATTACGGCCCTATTGTGTATAGTCATTTTGCCGATCCCGAAGCCCGTTATATGCCTGACACGCAGAAAGAGGTCTATAGTGCCTTTTTCTGTGAACTCGATACGGCTGTTGCTGTACTTTCCGATTATATTGTCGAGCATCCGGGAGCTTCGGAGTTTGCGCGTTTCGATATGTTGTTGGACGGTGATTATGACTCTTGGATAAAGTTTGCCAATTCGTTGCGGATGCGGCTTGCCATGCGCATTGCGGTAGCCAGTCCGGAGAAGGCAAAAACGGAATTCCGTAAAGCGATGGATAATGAATACGGAGTCATTCGGGAGGCGGACGAGTCGGTGGCGGTTTCCACGGCGAGTGGATATACCAATCCGTTGGGCGAGATAAACCTTGTTTGGAATGAAGCTTATATGGGAGCGCCGATGGAGTCCATACTGAACGGATATGAAGATCCCCGTCGTGAAATCTATTTTGCCACTTGCCAGAATGAACAGTTTGCAGGCGAGTATCGCGGCATTCGTCAGGGTACATGCTTTGCACATAACTATTATAATACACTCTCAAAATTGAAAGTCACCCAGCAGACTGATGCAGTGTTGATGCCGGCAGCAGAAGTCTGGTTCCTGCGTGCCGAGGCTGCCCTACGGGGATGGACCGATGAGTCGGTGAAAACCTGCTATGAAGAAGGGGTAATGGCTTCTTTCCGTCAGTATGGCATCTTGCAGTCCGATGCTTATCTGGAGAGCGACTTGTTGCCTGCCGATTTTGTGGATACCTACGATATGGAGAATGATATTACCGCCCGTTGTCAGGTTTCGCCACGCTGGCTGGAGTCAGCGGATAGGGATACGAAACTGGAGAAGATTATTACCCAAAAATGGATTGCCATGTTTCCCGAAGGGTGTGAGGCTTGGGCTGAACAGCGCCGGACGGGGTATCCCCGGCTATTCCCCGTACGCTTTAATCACAGTAAAGACGGGTGCATAGATACTGAGACAATGATTCGCCGTCTGAACTTTCCCGGCGGACTGAAGACGGAGAATGCCGAGCAGTATGCCGCTTTGGTAGAGGCACTGGGTGGGGATGACAATGCCGGTACCCGATTGTGGTGGGATACCGGCATCAACTGGTAGAGATACCTTATTTATATAGGGATATTTTTTATTGGATGGGGTGATTCTCGGCAAAAATCGCCATACGTTCGTCCAACTGGTCGTACTGATGGTCTTGGATAAAGGAAGTGCAGGCACGCAATCCTTCTTGATGGCTTCCGGTGGTCACCAGCGAAATGGCGCTTACACCGTAGTACATTAGTTCCCGCGCAAGTTCTCCGCTACTCATGCCCGGATAACCGATGGTGAAATAGAAACCGTCGGCAACGGGATCACCCAAATCATTGTCGTATACCAAGTGGAAACCGTGGCGCAAGAAGATTTCTTTCAGGCGGCGGGCACGCTCACCGTATACTTTCACTTCATCAAGGAAGTTGTATTGACCTTCATTGGCTGCTTTAAGCATGGCGGCAAGAGCATACTGCGCAGAGTGGCTGGTGCCGGAGGAGAGCGCATAGAGTACGCGGTGGATGAATACTGTGCCGAAGGTGCCGCCGCCGTAGCGTTGTGTCAACCCGGGATAGGCCCGATGATACAGTTTGTCCGAAATGCAGCTGACACCGATACGTTGACCGGCATAGCTGAAAGCTTTGGAACCGGAAATGAGCAGCACGTAATAGTCCGTATAGTGTGCCACAGAAGGTTGGTAAGGCGCTTGGAACGGTTTGCTCAAGTCTTGGCGGAAGTCCATGGCAAAGTAGGCGAGGTCTTCCAGCACAATGACGTCATATTGGGTTGCCAGTTCGCCGATGATGCGCAACTCTTCTTCTTTCAGGCAAATCCAGCTGGGGTTGTTGGGATTGGAATAGACGATGGCGGAGATATTGCCTTTGCTGAGGTAACTTTCCAGCTTCGCTTTCAACTTGTCGCCACGGTAGTCATATACGTCAAAGGTTTCATATTTCTGTCCCATCACGACCAACTGCTGCTTCTGTACCGGGAAACCGGGATCGATGAAGAGAATGGTATCCTTTTTCTCATCGCATTGGCTACATGTGAGAAATGAAGCGAAAGTTCCTTGCATGGAGCCGGTAACTGGTACACAACCTTCGGGGGCTACATCTACATTGATAAAGGCTTTGATGAAACGTGCTGCTTCCTCTTTCAAGGCGGGAAGTCCGTTGATGTCCGGGTAGAGGCTGGCAATACCATTCTGCAATGCCTCCACCTCTGCCTGTACGCCGACGGTTGAGGGGGGGAGTCCGGGTACACCCATTTCCATTTTTATGAATTCCACACCCGATGCCGCTTCGGCATTGGCTGCAATGGCTTTTACTTCACGGATGGTTGCTTTGGCAAAGTCTGTGATATGAAAATCTGCGATAGTTTCATCTATCAACTTACGTTCAATAGGAGTATTTCTCATGATTTCAATATTAATTTAGTTTTGCAAAGGTAACATAAATCTCTTATAATCAAGCTATGTTAAAAAAAAGATGATTTTTTTTCTTTCAAGCTATTGCAGATATAAGAATTTTGTCTACCTTTGCAACCGCAATCGAGAGAGATAGCAACGAAAGAATGAAATAATGGTGCGTTAGTTCAGTTGGTTAGAATACATGCCTGTCACGCATGGGGTCACGGGTTCGAGTCCCGTACGCACCGCGAAAGTAAATAATAAATTAAAGCAAAGCTCTGAAATTCAAGGATTTCAGAGCTTTTTTTGTTTTCTGTATCGGCAAGAATAACGATTAAAAACAAATCATGCGTGGGATTATTCGTGGGATTTCTGCCAGTCTTACTATACTCATCTGATGAACTTGAACTTTCTTGCGGTATAATCGGGAATTCGGGTACAAATATCCGTAAATCATATACACCTTCGCTTGTGCTATCGCGGTACCTTTGTCATCAGAAGTTTAGCAAGAAAAATAGAGTAATATAACGTATGACAAAAACAATTTTAGGAGTTCTGTCACTGCTTGTCATAATGTCGTGCAGTATTCCCGTAAAGGAGAACACCGTTCAACCCAATATAATGGAAACGAACAAGAAAAATCTCGGAAATCTGTTGGCGCTCTATCCCAAGCCGATGACGGTTGTCGGGGCAGAGGTTGAAGGGAAAGTAAACTGGCTAGTGGTAGGGCATACGGGTGTTATTGGACATGACCGGATACTCATCAGCATGAGTAAAAGCCATTACACTAATCAAGGGATAAAGGACTCAAAACGACTTTCCGTCAATCTAGTGAGTCGTGAAATATTGCCGAAAGCTGACTATGTGGGAAGTGTAAGCGGTGCGACGGTCGATAAGTCGGAGGTGTTTGCCTACCATATTGGCGAAAACGGTACCCCCGTTATAGACGCATCACCCCTCACCATGGAGTGTGAGGTGGTAGACATCTATGAAACTGAAGGTTTCGACAATTTCATTTGTGCGATAGTCAATACATACGCTGCTCCTGAAGTGCTTGATAATAACGGGAAACTTGACTATACGAAGCTGAAACCCGTATTGTTTGAATTTCCGACCTATTCCTACCTTGCCACGGGAGAGATTATCGGCAAATGCCTGAATCTGGATAAGCGGCCGGGTATGTGCGCCAAAGAGCCGATGAGTGCTGACGGTATCGTGCGGTTGTCGAAAATCGAGGTTTATCCGCAGTATCTCGACGAGTATATGAAATACGCAACCGAAGTAGGCGAAATCTCTCTGCGTACCGAATCGGGCGTGCTGACTATGTATGCGGTCGGCGAGAAGGAGAATCCCTGCAAGGTGACTATTCTCGAAACCTATGCGAGCCATGCGGCTTATGAAAAACATATTGCATCAGAACACTTTCAGAAATACAAGCAAGGAACGTTGCACATGGTCAAATCATTGGTCTTGTCTGACCAGACGCCACTTAATCCGGCTAACAAGCTCAATAACTTCATGCAATAAATAGAACGACTATGAACAAGATTTTTTTAATTTCAGTATTCAGCATTTTAACACTCAATGTTATGGCACAAGAAAAGATAGTACAGACAGCAGGACGCACCCAGTTGGGTGAGTTTGCTCCTAAATTTGCGGAACTAAACGACGATGTCCTCTTTGGCGAGGTCTGGAGCCGCACCGACAAACTCGGTCTGCGTGACCGTAGTTTGGTAACTATAACTTCTCTTATCAGTCAAGGAATCACGGATAATTCGCTCGTGTTCCACCTTCAGTCGGCAAAAAAGAACGGCATCACCCGTACGGAGATTGCTGAAATCATCACCCATATCGGATTCTATGCCGGTTGGCCCAAAGCGTGGGCAGCGTTTAATCTGGCCAAAGGCGTATGGGCAGAGGACACCGCCGGTGAAGATACCAAAGCCGCGTTCCAGCGTGAAATGATTTTCCCCATTGGAGAACCGAACACAGCATACGCACAGTACTTCATAGGTAACAGCTATCTTGCTCCCGTTTCACGTGAGCAGGTTTCCGTCTCTAACGTCACTTTCGAGCCTCGTTGCCGCAATAACTGGCACATACACCGTGCTACTAAAGGCGGTGGACAGATGCTTATCGGTGTTGCCGGTCGTGGGTGGTATCAAGAAGAAGGCAAGCCGGTAGTAGAGATTCTACCCGGTACGGTTATCCATATCCCTGCAAATGTGAAGCATTGGCACGGTGCTGCTTCTGATGGTTGGTTTGCCCATCTTGCTTTCGAAGTTCCCGGTGAGGATACTTCTAATGAATGGCTAGAGCCGGTGACGGATGAAGAATACGATAAACTTAAATAACACCACCCACACTCCCGTAATTCAAGCGATTACGGGAGTTTTTGTTTTATGGAGCTATGATTTAGTAGCTGGAGGGGACAGCATAATCCGTAATTTGGGTATAGATACCGGGGATTTATCTACACGGCATATGACGGATACCGCCTATTTTTGCATTATCATTAATTTGGTAATAAAAATTAAATAGGAGAAATTATGACTACGAACGAATTTAAAGAATATGTAAAGACGCGTCAAGCGCTTAATACGGAGGAGATACACCGTTTTATGGACGAAATGAGCAGTGAAGCCAGGCGTATCACTTTCCGGCTGAACACCGCATACTATACGCCGGACGAAGTACGTGAGTTGCTATCCGAATTGTTCGGTTATCAAGTTCCGTCATCGTTCCGGGTATTTCCGCCGTTTTATGCCGATTTCGGGAAGAATATAACAGTGGGCGAAGGCGTATTTATTAATGCCTGCTGTCATTTTCAAGACCATGGTGGTGTGATAATCGGCGACGGATGCCAAATTGGGCATAATGTAGTCTTTGCAACGCTCAATCATGGTTTGCCTCCGGCTGAACGCCAAACTACCTATCCGGCACCAATTGTACTAGGCAAGAATGTCTGGGTAGGTTCTAATTCAACGATTCTTCAAGGAGTGACAATTGGTGACAATGCTGTGGTGGGAGCTGGAGCGGTCGTGACGAAAGATGTGGAAGCAAATACAATAGTAGGTGGTGTCCCCGCAAAATTGATAAAGAGAATAGAATAATAAAATTGAAAACAAGATGAAAATAATATCAAATACAGCATTTGGCGGAGAAAGACCTTTGTTCGAATTGCATGACTTACGTATGGAGAATGTAGTTATCCGTGCTGGAGAATCAGCCATCAAGGAATGCAGCAACATCGAAGCTGTTGATTGTCGGTTCGAAGGAAATTATCCCTTCTGGCATGTTCACGGATTTGTTATCGACCGTTGTTTTTTCGATGTCGGCGGGCGTTCGGCACTGTGGTATTCCGACCATCTGAAAATGACTGATACGCGTATCGATGCACCCAAAATGTTTCGCGAGATGCACGACATCGAAATAGAGAATGTAGAGATAAACGATGCCAATGAGGTGTTCTGGCGTTGTAAAAATCTGAATATCAAAAATCTGAAACTGCATGGAGGAACTTATCCGTTCATGTTCAGCAGCGACATCCGCATAGACGGATTGGAAAGCGACAGCAAGTACGTTTTCCAGTATGTGAAGAATGTGGAGTTGCGCAATGCCAAAATCACTACGAAGGATGCCTTCTGGGAGGTGGAGAATGTGACAATCTACGATTCTGAACTCAACGGCGAATATCTCGGCTGGCATTCGCACAATCTCCGGTTGGTGAATTGCCATATAACCGGTGAGCAACCGCTCTGCTATGCCCACGACCTCGTACTGGAGAATTGCACCTTTGGTCCCGACTGCGACCGGGCTTTTGAATATAGTTCGGTGCAGGCAACCATCAAAGGAACAATAGGCGGGGTGAAGAATCCACGGACAGGCTGTATCACTGCCGAAAGCTATGGGGAAATCATTCTCGACGAAAATATAAAGGCGCCTGCCGATTGTGAGTTGAGGCTTTGGGATGGTAACTGGATTTATAAATTATGAAATACGATTTCGATACAATCATCTCGCGTCGCGGGACGAATTCTTATAAATGGGATACTCCCGAAGAGGAGAATGTACTGCCCATGTGGGTGGCGGATATGGATTTTCGTACAGCACCCGCTATTATCGATGCCTTACAAAAGCGGGTGGCGCACGGTATTTTCGGTTATACAAAAGTACCCGAAGCCTATTATGATGCGGTTGTCCGGTGGTTCGATGACCGGCATCGCTGGCAGGTTGATTCCCGGTGGATTATCTATACGAGTGGTGTCGTGCCGGCTCTGTCAGCCATTATCAAAGCCTTGGCCATGCCGGGTGATAAAGTCATCGTTCAGACTCCTGCCTATAATTGTTTCTACTCATCTATCCGTAATGACGGATGCGAGTTGTTTGCCAATAATCTCGTTTATCAGGATGGCCGCTACGTAATCGACTTTGCCGATCTTGAAAGGAAAGCTTCCGATCCGAAAGCAAAAATCCTGCTGCTGTGCAATCCTCACAATCCGGTCGGACGGGTCTGGACTCCGGAAGAACTGCAGCATATAGGTGATATTTGTTTATGGAATGAGGTGTTTGTCGTGGCGGATGAGATTCATTGTGAACTGACTTACGAAGGATATGACTACACACCCTTTGCCTCCTTGTCCGAACGCTTTTTGCAAAATTCCGTCACTTGCGTTTCGCCGAGTAAGGCGTTCAACCTTGCCGGGTTGCAAATCGCCAATATCATCGCAGCCGATGAAGAGGTGCGCCGCCGTATTGACAGAGCCATTAACATCAACGAGGTATGCGACGTCAATCCGTTCGGCGTAATCGCCACAATGGCAGCTTACAACGAAGGTGGGGAATGGCTCGATGCCTTGCGGAAATATCTGCGGGGGAATTACGAATACCTCTGTTGCTTTTTCAAGGAACGGTTACCACAATATCCCGTGCTGCCACTCGAAGGAACTTATTTGGTTTGGATAGACTGCCGTGCCTCCGGTATCAGCTCAGATGTTGTCGTCTTGCGTTTGCAAGAACAACAGCATCTGATGGTCAATTCCGGTACGATGTACGGTCCCGGTGGAGAGGGCTTTATCCGGCTGAATATCGCTTGTCCCCGGGCTCTGCTTGCTGATGGACTGGAACGGATGGCCCGTTTATTCTATCGTGAAGTCTTCTGATTTAAATCCGCTGTAATACCTACCGGAGAAGGCAGTGAACTTCAGGACACAATAATCGGGATCAGTCACTCCTTCGGGATAGTACATAGTGTCGCCTTCCTGCCATATCATTTCCTTACTGGTGCTGTCCGTCAGTATCTCCATCGTGCCGCGCAGCATTACGCCCTTGAAGAAGCGTGTGTTGCAGACGTAAAGGCATGCCCGGTTATTTTTGAGAAATTGCGAAACGCGCATCGACGAGGTGTTCGTTGATAGGTAAATGTGTTTGAGCCCTTCCCTTTTGCGGGTTTGCAACATGGCCTTGATGTTGGGAAAGCCTTCGGCATCCACCGAACCGACAAAGATGGTTTTTTCCTTGTCAATCATGTTTCCTACTGTTTTTTCTGCATCTCTCATTGTTTGTTTTTTTTATGGGTTATTGTTTCAAGGGCAAAGATAGCCGGTAAGTGGAACTTTTGTACAATAAAAAAGAAGGAGGATATGTCACTTTTCACGGTTTCTCCATTTTCCGGTAGGCGAGGGGAGTATACCCTATACATTGTCGGAAACTACGTACAAAGTAGGAGACGGTTGAGAAATGGAGTTCGGAGGCTATTTCTGAAATGGGGAGGTCGGTGTAGGTGAGCAGACGCTGGGCTTCGTCTGTAACCTTGTTGAGTATGTACTGCTTGGCGTTGATGTTTATGGCCGAAGAGAGGATTTCGTTCAGATAGTTGGGAGTGATGCATAGTTTATCGGCATAGAATTGTACAGAATGCTGCTCCCGGAAGTGCTCCCCAACCAATTCGAAGAATCGGCTGAGGTGGAAGCTGCTGATATCTTTATGTGGCTCCTTACCCGTCTCCGGAGGGATAGAGGTGCGGTAGGCACGGTTGAGTAGCATGAGGACTTCGTAAAGTAAGGCGCGTAATATGCCCGTATCGTGTGGGTGGAAAGAGTCGATTTCGACCTTTATGTCGTGCAGAAGTTGGAGTATTCGTGCATAGAGCCCGTTCGGCAGTTGGAGTTTGTCTACCATTTTTCCCATTCGGAAGAACGGGAGGTGCTGCACGAATAGTGGGTCTTTGAAGAAAGAGGTCAAAAAGGTATCCTCAAAAATTAGAGCATGACCGTTGCCGATACGGTCTGTGTCCCAACTGCGCACCTCACCTGGTTTGGAGAAGAATACATCACCGGGAGCTGCCAAGTGTGTCCGGTTACCGATAGTGAATTCTCCTTCTCCTTCTGTGATGAAGGTGATGTCATAGTAGGTCAGAATATGTACTTTTCCCTGGGTCAAGAATTTCCGGGTATACTGCAAATCAACGACATCTATCAGAAGTTCGCTTCCGTACTTAGTTTTGTAGAAATTGTATCGTGGGATGGCATTTTTCATGGCTTAACATTGTATGATGGCAGTAAAGTTAGAGAAAAAGCTGCTCCGTACAATAGCGAATAGGAAAATGTTAGGTAAAGACCGGGAGTTTTGTTTATCTTTGCACCCGCAATTATCAATCGCCTTGCAACGATTGTCTGGAATTATCATATTATGAAACAGAAACGAATACCATTGGTGGGCGGACAATACCTTGTGCCCTTCATTTTGATTACCTCTCTTTTCTTTTTGTGGGGATTTGCCCATGCCATTCTGAATGTACTGAACAAGCACTTTCAAGAGATACTGGATATCACGAAGACACATTCGGCCTTTATACAGATGACGATGTATATGGGATACTTCATTATGGCCATTCCTGCAGGACTTTTCATCAGTCGCTTCGGATATCGCCGGGGTGTGGTATTCGGTCTGTTGCTCTACGGCATCGGTTCGCTGCTCTTTATCCCCGGGCAGCATTATCTGTCTTTTAATCTTTTCTTGTTTGCATTGTTCGTGATAGGTTGCGGACTGACGTTTCTTGAAACTGCCGCCAATCCTTATGCCACAGAATTGGGCGCAAAGGAAACTGCTGCCAGCCGACTGAATTTCGCGCAATCCTTCAACGGTCTGGGATGTATCTGTGCACCGGTACTGGCTGGACTGCTGCTCTTCTCGAAGGATGGGCAGACGGGCTCGGGTAATGTCGCATTGCCCTATATCTGCATGGGGGCAATTGTGTTGCTGGTAGCGTTGGTCTTTTCAAGAATCAAGTTGCCCGAGATTGAACATAGTGTGGAGGTGGACGAAGCTGGTAATAAGGTCGGATTGTGGTCACACCGGCTTTTCATTTTCGGGCTGATAGCCTTGTTTGCCTATGAGGTCGGCGAGATTTCCATCAACAGCTTCTTCATCAACTACGTGGTGGAGCAGAATTGGATGAATGCCCGCGAAGCTTCCGTAGTGCTTTCTTTCGGTGGACTGGGATTATTTATGTTAGGACGTTTTGCCGGTAGCTGGATTATGGGACGTGTGCGTGCCGAGAAGATGTTGCTGGTTTGTGCTACGGGCACTGTGATGACTACCTTGTTGGTGTTGCTGGATGTAGGAATGGTGTCGCTTGCAGCTCTGTTGTGCGGATATGCATTTGAGGCTATTATGTTTCCCACGATTTTTGCACTTTCCTTGCGCGGGCTGGGCAACCATACCAAGAGGGCTTCCTCTTTCCTGATGATGTCTCCCGTGGGAGGCGTGGTAGGTCCGCTGTTGATGGGACTGGTGGCAGACCATACGACGATGGTGTGGGCGTTCATCGTACCGCTGGTTGCCTATTGCGTGGTGTGGGCATATGCCCGCAAGATGGTGTCCGTCTCTACCGCTTCTTCAATATAGAAGGAAGCCTGCGACTCCGGCAAGGATTATCAGTAAGATAGGGTGGAGGTTCCACTTCCACGTCACGCCGAAAGCGGCTGCAAAGATAAGTATGCTTTTGTAATCTATGAAATTTTCCTTGTTCATCAGCAATAGGGCAGCAGCAGCTATCAATGATACGGACATGGGCAGCAGTCCCGACATTGCCGCCTTGATGTATTTGTTGTCCTTGCATTTCACGAAGAAGTAAGAGATGAGCAATACCAGGATGAACGAGGGAAGACATACTGCAATGGTGGTCACGACAGCTCCCCACACGCTTTGAGTAACTGCATAGCCCACATAGGTGGCACTGTTGATGCCTATCGGACCAGGCGTCATCTGCGAGATGGCCACTACGTCCGTGAATTGTTGTAGGGTGAGCCAGTGATGGTGGTCCACCACCTCATATTGGATGAGGGACAACATGGCGTAACCGCCTCCGAAACCGAACATTCCGATTTTTAGATATACCAATATCAGCTGCCAATAAATCATATCTGTAATTTTCTCAGTTTATCTTTTAACCATAATGTATAGAGCATTCCTCCTGCAATTCCTGCAAGGACAATGTATACGGGGGATAGCCCGAATTGCCAGATGAGTATGGTGGCGATGGCTGGAAGCACCAGTTGCCAATACTTCAGCTTCAGTGCCCGTGCAGCCGAAATGCAGGGTATCACAATCAGTGCGACTACTGCCGGACGGATACCGTTAAAGATGCGTATCATCACCTGGTTGTCCTGAAAATGAGCGAAGAACATGGCTATCAGCATCATGATGACAAAAGAGGGGAGGATTGTGGCAAGTGCACACACCAGGCTACCTTTTACTTTATGCAGCTTGTAGCCGACGAATATGGATATATTGACAGCAAAAACACCGGGAAGTGACTGGGTCAACGCAAACATTTCCATGAAATCTTCTTTACTCATCCATCTCTTTTTTACGATTTCCCGTTCAATGAGAGGTATCATAGCGTATCCGCCACCGATAGTGAACATTCCTATCTTGGCAAAGGTCATAAAAAGCAGTAAATATTTCATTATTTCTCTTCGGGTGACTTTCTTTTGCAAAGAAACCCAAATTAATCAACATATACAAATTAGGGGGATAATATTTATTTATTAATATTTTATATTGCAGGGCTATATTCTTAAATCTATTTAAAAGGAGAATATTCCGTCGTAAATAAGCTTTATCTTTAACACGTAATTACAAATAATATAAATGTAGATATGATACAGATAGTGCAATTACATGGTACGGATAAAAAGCTGTACGAGCTTGTAGCCCCTTTGGTTATGAGCCCGGAAGTGCTGAAACAGAACTACAATTACCCTTTCCGGACATCGGAAGAGTACGAGTGGTTTGTTGCTCTGGATAATAAACATGTTGTAGGTTTTGTGCCGGTGGAGCACAAGAAGTATGAATGTGTCATCAACAACTATTATATTAAGGAAAGGAATGTTGACACGCTAAAATTGCTTCTGGAAAAGGTACTTGAGAAGCAGGGCGAGGAGAGTAGTCTGACGGCTGTTAGCTTTGTTGAAGATAGGGATGTCTTCAGCGAGCTGGGCTTTTTGGAAGACAAGGTATGGACCCGTTATGTGAAAATGAAGAAAAACTGATAATTATGGCTGCACCCAAAAATGTGTATGAACTGGCGCAAGAACGTCTTGATGTGATTTTTAGGGAATTTGACACGATATGCGTCTCTTTTTCGGGAGGAAAAGATAGTGGAGTGTTGCTGAATTTGTGCATAGACTATATCCGCCGGAACCGGCTGAACCGTAAACTGTGTGTATTCCATATGGACTATGAGATACAGTACAGCATGACCATTGATTATGTGGACCGGGTATTGGAGGCGAATAAGGATATATTGGAGGTGTATCGTGTTTGTGTGCCTTTCCGTGTAACGACTTGTACGTCGATGTACCAGAGTTACTGGCGTCCGTGGCAGGAGGATTTGGAGGACATTTGGGTAAGGAAGATGCCGAAAGGCTGCCTCACTAAAGAGACGTTTCCTTTCTACACTCCCGAAATGTGGGATTATGAGTTCCAGATGCACTTTGCCAAATGGCTGCATGAGAAGAAGGATGGAGTGCGTGCCTGCTTTCTCATAGGCATCCGTACGCAAGAGAGTTTTAACCGCTGGCGCAGCATCCATCTGAACCGGAAGTATCAGATGTACCACAATTACCGCTGGACCTCGAAGATAGGCAATGACATTTTCAATGCTTATCCCATTTATGATTGGAAGACGACGGATATCTGGACGGCCAATGGCAAATTCGGCTTTGACTATAACCATTTGTATGACCTATATTATAAAGCCGGAGTCAATATCGAACGCCAGCGTGTGGCAAGCCCTTTTCTTTGTGAGGCACAAGAGAGCCTGAAGCTGTATCGTGTCATCGACCCGAATACTTGGGGAAGAATGATAGGGCGGGTCAACGGGGTGAACTTTACCGGTATTTACGGAGGGACGCGTGCTATGGGGTGGCAGACGGTCCGACTGCCCGAAGGGTATACGTGGAAAGGCTTTATGCAGTTCCTGCTTTCCACCTTGCCGGAAGAGACCCGGAGGAACTACTTGAAAAAGCTTACCGTCAGCATTGAATTCTGGCGTACAAAAGGGGGCTGTCTGGCTGACGAGACCATCCAGAAGCTGAGGGATGCAGGAGTGTCCATTGAAGTGATAAATACCACGAATTACAAGACAAACAAGAAGCCGGTGCGCATGGATTATCTGGATGATATTGACATCGCGGAATTCCGGGAAATTCCCACTTATAAGCGGATGTGCATATGCATCCTGAAGAATGACCATGCCTGCAAGTACATGGGTTTTGCCTTGAACAAGGAAGAGGCATACAAAAGAGACAAGATAATGGAACAATTCAAAAATATGATGTTATGAGCGTAGATAAAAGTCCGGTATATAATGTAAAGGCAATTCCAATAGAGAAAATACAAGCAAACGATTACAATCCGAATGTAGTGGCACCGCCCGAAATGAAGCTTCTGGAGCTTTCCATCTGGGAAGATGGTTTCACCATGCCTTGTGTCTGTTACTATGATGAGGAAGAGGATAACTACATCCTGGTGGACGGTTACCACCGTTATCAGGTGTTGAAGACATCCAAAAGAATTTATCAGCGCGAAAACGGGTTGCTTCCCGTGGTCGTGATTGACAAGGAACTTTCCAACCGTATGGCGTCCACTATCCGTCATAATCGTGCCCGTGGTACGCATAATATCGAGTTGATGTGCCATATTGTTGCGGAATTGGACAGAGCCGGTATGTCTGATGAATGGATAATGAAGAATATCGGAATGGATCGCGACGAAGTGTTGCGTTTAAAGCAAATTTCGGGTCTGGCAGACTTGTTTGCGAACAAGAACTTCAGCATTCCGGATAAGAAAGAAGAGTATGTGGCGGATAAATAAATGAATATTTCAGGGGTGGATTTTTTAATCTGCCTCTTTATATTCATTAACAAGTGAAATATTTCGTTGCAAACTTGCATAATTTAGTCAAATCGCCTACATTTGTCAGCATCAAAACAAACAGAATAGGTCCTATGTGCTTTAAGGCACTATAAAAAACATTACATGAAGAAAATTTTGGTTAGTGGCGGTGCTGGTTTTATAGGTTCTCATCTTTGTACCCGATTGATAAACGACGGGCATCAGGTGATTTGTCTGGATAATCTTTTCACCGGTTCGGAAGGAAATATCACTCATCTGAAGAGCAATCCCCGCTTTGAATTTGTACTGCATGATGTGGAAACCCCTTATGAGGCAGATGTGGACGAAATCTATAATCTGGCTTGTCCTGCTTCTCCCATCCACTACCAATATGATGCCATTAAAACCATCAAGACTTCTGTATTGGGCGCCATCAATATGCTGGGACTGGCCAAAAAGACGAATGCCAAGATATTGCAGGCTTCTACCAGCGAAGTGTACGGTGACCCCGTTATTCATCCCCAAGTGGAAAGTTATTGGGGAAATGTAAATCCAATTGGCCTCCGTTCTTGTTATGATGAAGGGAAGCGTTGTGCCGAGACATTGTTTATGGATTATCACCGCCAGAATGGAGTGCGGATCAAGATTATCCGTATATTCAATACGTACGGTCCTCGGATGTTGCCGAATGACGGACGGGTGGTTTCCAATTTCGTGGTTCAAGCATTGCAGAACCAGGATATTACGATATACGGTTCGGGTAATCAGACGCGAAGTTTCCAATATGTAGATGACTGTATAGAAGGTATGGTGCGGATGATGAACACGGAGGACGATTTTATCGGTCCGGTAAACTTGGGAAATCCGAATGAATTCTCCATATTGGAACTGGCAGAAAAGGTCATTAGGCTGACGAATTCCAAGTCGAAACTGATTTTCAAGCCACTGCCTCATGACGATCCCAAACAGCGTCAGCCGGACATCACTCTGGCAAAGGAAAAGTTGGGCTGGGAACCGACTATAGAGCTGGAAGAGGGTTTACAGTATATAATAGAGTATTTTAAGGAATATCGTTCCTAACTAAATAGTAATTTTGATAACGGGAAAAACAATATAGAAAGATGAACATGGAAATAAATCCTTCCGAGTACAAGATCCTCATCGTTGACGATGTGATGTCAAACGTTTTATTGTTGAAAGTGCTTTTGACAAACGAGAAATTCGCAATTGCTACTGCGAGTAACGGGCGGCAGGCGTTGGAGCAGGTGGAAAAGGAAAATCCTGACTTGGTTTTGCTTGATGTAATGATGCCGGACATGAGTGGTTTTGAAGTAGCTCAACATTTAAAGTCAAATCCGCAGACTGCTGAGATTCCGATCATCTTTCTGACTGCACTGAATAGTACGGCAGATATTGTGAAAGGTTTTCAAGTAGGAGCGAATGATTTCATCTCCAAGCCTTTCAATAAGGAGGAACTGATTATCCGGGTTACCCACCAAATATCTTTGGTAGCTGCCAAGCGGCTGATTTTGAGTAAAACGGAAGAACTGCAACGTACCATTGCCGGGCGTGACAAGCTTTATTCGGTGATTGCCCATGACCTGCGCTCTCCTATGGGTTCCATAAAGATGGTGCTGAACATGCTGATACTGAACTTACCGGCTGAGAAAATAGGTATCGAAATGTACGAGCTTCTGACGATGGCCAATCAGACAACAGAGGATGTGTTCTCGTTGCTGGATAACCTGCTGAAATGGACAAAGAGTCAAATCGGTAAGTTGAACGTGGTTTATCAGGATGTGGACCTCGTCGAAGTGACAGACGGTGTCATTGAGATTTTCAGTATGGTGGCAAGCCTGAAGAAGATAAGAATCCACGAGATGAAACCGGAAAAAATGATGGTCAACGCTGATATTGACATGCTGAAGACAGTGGTCCGTAACTTGTTGAGTAATGCCATTAAGTTCAGTAAGGAGAACTCAGAGGTACTGGTGAAGATGGAGGAAGTAGATGGTATGGCAGTTGTCAGCGTCCAGGATTATGGCTGTGGCATCAGCGAGGAGGGGCAGAAGAAGTTGTTGCATACTGATACGCATTTCAGCACGTTCGGCACGAACAACGAAGAAGGCTCGGGACTGGGCTTGTTGCTATGCAAGGATTTTGTCGTGAAGAATGGCGGTAAACTGTGGTTTACTTCCAAGGAAGGCGAAGGCTCCATATTCAGCTTCTCTATTCCGGTGAAGAAGTGATAACGAAGAAAATAGAACGGATGGTCCGTTGAAGTAAAACAGACCATCCGTCAGACTCAAATAGACCGTCTGTTACGGTCGTGCAGACCATCTGTTTCTTATGAACGGATGGTCTGTTTTTTTATCTCTTACACAGACTGCGGAAATCGCAATATTCACATTTCCGGGTATCCTCTGTTTGGCTGAATGTTTCTTCTTGGCTGAATATCTCCTGCAGGAGTCCGTGCAGCCGTTCGCGAAACTCGTCTTCGAAGAAAGCGAAGTTGTTGACCGGTACCTTGGGTTGTCGCGGCGCTCCCATTTCGATGACCGGGGAGTAGCTTTCGGAAGCTGCCCGGTGGATGTAAAGTAGGGAAGGGGCTACCTTCAGCGATTGCTTGCGGCAGAGGATGGCGGCGTACAGAAACGTCTGGAAAATATAGTTGGGACGGTTGTCGGCGGGAGTAAACAGTTGTTCTATATTTTCAGGAGTCTTGGGAGTACCGCCTGTCTTGTAGTCCACGATACGTAGCGTGTCTCCTTTGCTGTCCAGGCGGTCGATGGTACCGCCTATCTGTAAGGCAAGCTTTCCTTGCGGAGTATCTATTTCCATCATTTCTCTGACGTCCTGTTCCATACCCTCCATACGGAACGGGGCATATTGCAGGTCATTGCGCAGAAGCTGGCGCAGGTAAGAGGCAATGACTTTGGAATGGATAAGCTGCGTACCGTTATATTCCGGTTGCTCCGTAAGGGGCACATGGAAGAACTTTTCTTTAAAAGCATTGTCCACATAGGCTTGCAGGCGGACATCGTCTTTCAGTAACTGTTCCAGGTCTTCTTTACGTATTTCCCGTCCGTTGGTTGTCAGTTCGTTGTACACCAGTTCGGCAGAACGGTGGAAGATGGTGCCGAAGAGGGCGGAGTCTATTTCGGCGCTTACTTCATCGAGAGCCTTCAGGCCGGCTACGTATCGGTAGTAGAATTTCAGCCGGCAGTCCAGATAGGCATTGAGGGCAGAGGGGGAGAAGAACGCTTTGGGACGTCGGTGGATGTCGTAGGCGTCGAACATCTGTTGCAACATCTCCGGTGTCTTGTGAATCTCAATTTCCAGGGCTTGTTGTGGAGATTGTCCGGCTTCAAGGTACTCAAGGGAGATGTTGTGCGGCGACTCTACCAGGAATTGCAGCATGAAGCGGGACATCTCCCCGCGGTTCAGTCCGTCCGAAGAGATGTTATATAATAAGGTGACGTTTTCTGCCCGTTGGATGAGGCGGTAGAAGTAGTAGGCATAGACGGCATTCTTGTGTTCTATGGTGGTCATGCCGAAGGCCTTCCTCAGGTTGTAGGGAATGAAGGAGGAGTCGCCTCCGGCTTTGGGCAATTGCCCTTCGTTGAGGGAGAGCATGATGAGGTTGCGGAAATCGAGGTTACGCGTTTCCAGCACCCCCATTACTTGCATGCCGATGGCGGGTTCTCCGTGGAAGGGAATGTTGGCAGAGGTAAGCAAGCGGTTCAGCAGTCGCTTCAGCGTGTCTGTGCGCACACCACTCAATTCGCCGGTCTCTATCAGGCTGAGCAGGCGGTTGACGAGGGTGTAGCTTTTGAACAGAGACTCGCGGTACAGCTGGTTGAAGATGTCTTCCACGTCTTTTTCCTGGCGGTAGAGGACGGCCACTTCGCGAAGCAGTTCGGTGAGGTAGCTGCATAGGGCGGCGATGCCGTTCTGTGGTGTAAAGACTTGTTCAAGGAATGCGTCCTGCTTCAGCTCCGAGGGAAGGGGATAGAAGCGGTTGTCCCGGGTAAGCTGTTTTTCCAGTGTTTCGGCATTGGGGGAAAGTTGCCGGGTGTAAGGGTGTTTCAGCAGCGTGATTACGGTTTCGTAGATGTATCGTCCGGTACCTGCATGGTAGCCGGTAGTCTGTAGCTCTACAAGGGCGTTGATAAAACTGTACACCGGAGTTTGGGCAAGGGGAAATCCCATTGTGATGTTGACGTTCTTTACCTCTGCCGGAATGGAGTGGAGGACGGGAAGCAGTAGGGATTCGTTGCAAAGGACAACGGCAGTGTCTTTGAATGAAGAAGGGGTTCTTAATTCTTCATTCCCCCTAATCCATTGCGGCAAGTAGCGGGCTTGTGCATTTTCGGTAGAAGCGGAGATAAAGCGTACGTTCTTGGGTTTCCGCAGTACATCAAAAGAAGTTTCGGGCAGTTGGTTGGGAAACAGCTTTAGGTTGCGGAGGATGAATTCGCCTGCTTCGTGGGTATAGGGCGGCTTTTGCTCAAGGGGAAGACGGGTGTAGAACACGTCGTAATCCCAATAGAACATTGCTTTCCCGGCATCCTGCAAGAGCTGGAAGAAACGGGTTTCTACTCTATTTAGCACGTTGAAGCCGACAAATACATAGCGGTCGTAGCGCAGTCGGTCGGTGTCGAGTTGCTCCATGACATTGCGGTACATCATGCCTTCGTAGGCGATGCCCAGTTCTGTAAGATTGCGGCGGTAGTGGCGGTAGATGTCGCCCAGTTTATCCCAGAGGGAGATGAATTTGGCTTTCAGCTCCGTGCGCTTTTCTATGGAAAAGTTCTGGAAGAACTGGCGGATGGCTTCTTCTTGTTCTTGGTCGAGGAAGTCGTAATTGTCCATAATGTTCTTCAGTTCTTGCAGGTTGCTGAAGAGTTTGTCGGCATCTACAAGGTTTTTGTCTACGTCATCGAAATCGCTGATGAGCAGTTCTCCCCAGAAGTAGAAGTCATCCAGAGTTTCTTCGCTGCGGGTCTCTTCGCGGAATACCTTATACAATTCGCATACCAGACGGATAGGGTCACCGGACTTCAATGGAGAGAGTTGCCGGAACAGTTCGCTGATGCTGACGTAGGCAGGCGACCACAAAGGGCGGTCCGTTTCAGTTGCCAGATATTCGTTGAAGAACAGACTGGCACGTTTGTTGGGGAAAACGATGGCGGTGCGCGAGAGGTCGTTTCCTATTTTGGCGTAAAGGTCGCGGGCGACCAGTTGGAGGAATGTTTCCATGATTTAGTTGATAATTGATAATTAATAGTGGATGGGGAGTGAGTTATACCGGTTCTATGTTGTTCTCCTCTACATACCACAAGTAACCCCGTATATTTTCTGCGACATACCCCATGCGGACCAGCAGTTGCATGTATCCCTGCACCTGCTTGTTGTACTTCTTGTTTGGCTTTCCGAACTTGAAGTCCACCACTACGATTTCTTCGCCACGCATCATCACGCGGTCCGGGCGGCGTGTCCGCAGTTCACCGTTTTCCTGCCAGATGATGTCGCATTCATTGAATAGCTGCCACGTTCCTGAATACCAGTCCTTGACTTGAGGCAGGGAGAAAGCGCGTTGGGTGAGATTGCGTATTTCTTCTTCCGTCTCACTCCGTCCAATCACACCTTCAAAGACGAGCTGGCTGATGGCATTGTCAATGTCTTTTTCCGTTTCGATGGCAGAGAATAGGGTATGCAGCAAACGTCCCCGGTTGATGAAGCGCTGGCTGGACTCTGCTTTGTCCACTCCTGCTATGAAGTCTGCCGAACGGTTGGATTGCCGGAACTCGATGTCGTGGAGCATGCTCTCCATGTGGACGGGCAGTTTGACCGGCTTTTGCGAAAGTCTGTTGACTGGTTGCTGTTCGTAAACCTCAGGTTTACGTTCGCAGTATAGAGGTTTCTGTTCGTAGTATAGAGGTTTAGCTTCGTCGTTAGCAGGGTTGTCTGCGTCATGCTGTGAGACGGGGACGGGGGAAGGGCAAATCTTGCCGTTCTCATATATGGAAGCCTCTTCGTCCCAACTGCCTGCTCCGTCTTTGGCTATGTGGGGCAGGGTGTTGGCAAGGAGTTCGGATATGGTTCCCTTCTGTTCCTTCCGGCTCCAGAGGATGAGGTTCTTGCCGGCACGGGTAAAGGCCACGTACAGCAGATTCAGATTGTCTACCCACAGCTGAAGACGTTCGTGCAGATAGTCCTGCCGATATATGGATTCCGCCATGGTGGTGGAATAGTTCACCGGTACTAAGCTGATGGCATTATAAGGCTCTTCCGGTGGGGCGCACCACACCAGCTGGTTGTTGGTTTCGTTCTCTAGCTTCCAGTCGCAGAAGGGAATCAGTACGGTATGGAATTCCAGTCCTTTGGACTTGTGGATGGAGAGGATGCGTATGCCGTCCATCTCACCGCTGGGGATGGTTTTGCTGCAAAGGGTTTCGTCCCAGTAGCGGATGAAGCTGGCCAGTTCGGAAGAATTGCTTTGCAGATACTCCGTCACAGCATCGAAGAAGGAGAAGAGGTAGGCATCCTGCTTTTCAATGCGGCTCATGCCGAAGATGCTGAACAGTTCTTCCAGTAACTCATACAAAGGCATCAAGCGCAGCGTTTCCCGTCGGGAGGTAAAGGTTTCGGGCAGGGGAGTGGCTATGATGAATCCCGACTGCTCGTCATTTGTCATTTGTAATTTGTAATTCTCCATCAGTGCAGCCTCCGCAATCTTGTTCTCCGGATTCGATAGGCAGCGCAGGGCATCCATCAGCATGCAGATGGCAAGAGAGGCATCCAGACGGAAAGCTTCGTCGGACACGACAGAAAGATGCAGTTCTTTGTCAAAATAGTCGGCTATCGGCGGGATATTCTTGTTCTTGCGGACAAGGATGGTGATATCATTCAGTGTTACGCCCTCTTCCAGCAGCCGTTGCACCTCTTCTCCTAAAGCGAGAAGGGTCTGCTCTGTATAGTTGTGTTCATCGTCCGGTTCCAGGAAGGTGGCTTTTACGTAGCCGTACTCCGTGCTCTTGGGCGATTCCTGCACTACGTCGGCATAAGCGCGTTTCAGGGGTAGGCAATCCTCTTTCAGTTCGTTCAGGTGTAATGCATTGAGGTAGTCTATGGCAGCGGTAAATACCTGGTTGTTGAAACGGATAATGTTGGTTTCGCTACGCCGGTTTGTTTTTAGGGTTTCCACACGGACGGGGAAGGAGTTTAAGTTTAATTCTTTATTTCCCAAGCTGTTCAGTATTCCCCAGTCCCCGTTCCGCCAGCGGTAGATGGACTGCTTCACATCTCCCACAATCAGACTGTCGGCTCCTTGCGAAAGTCCTTCGAGCAACAGCAGACGGAAGTTGTCCCATTGCATGCGGCTGGTGTCCTGGAATTCGTCAATCATGACGTTGCGTATGTTGGCGCCGATTTTCTCGAAGACGAACGAAGAGTCACCCTCGCGCACCAATTTGTGCAGCAGGGCGTTGGTGTCCGAAAGTAGAAAGCGGTTATGTTCTCGGTTTAGTGTACGTACCTCCTCGTCAATATGGTTGAGGAGTTGTAGTTTGTTGAGATGCTGGAGCGAGAGACGGCAACTGTTCAGGGTGCGGTTGCGTTGCGGACGCATTCTTTCGGCTTCCTGCAGTAGAGGTATCAGGCTGGTTTTTGCCAGACAGATGATGTCGTCCTTTCGTGAGGATGTTTTCGTTGCCCAGTTTTTTGCATCTGCCAGGCTGTTTTGCAGGGTGGCGTTCAGCACATCTTTGTCAGACAGTCTGCCGTCGCGCAGTTTGCGGAAGTAACTGCCGATGCCTCGGGCACCTCCTTTCAAGTCTTCGGGAGTGAGGGCATGCCCTTCCAGTTCGCCTTCAAACTGGTCGTAGAAACTTTTCATCTGTTCCAGAGCCTCGGTTTCCATATCGCGCAGCACATCCCGGTAGAGTTTCAGCGTGTTCGGAGTACGAAGGCATTGCCGTAGTTTTTCTCCGCGTTCTATGTAGCTTTCATCGAAGATGTTTCGTCCGAAACTTTTCACCTCATTCGATACGTTCCAGCGTTTGTCGTCGCGGATGCGCTCGTCGATGTAGTCCAGCAGCCATGCCAGCACGGGAGAGGTGGGGGTAAGCTTCTCGATGAGGCTGTCTACGGCATCACTCAGCACTTCACTGTTGTTCAGCTCTATGTTCAGGTTAGGACTCAGCTCTAGTTCGCGGGCAAGGTTGCGCATCACGGATTGAAAAAAGGAGTCGATGGTTTCCACGCGGAAACGGCTGTAGTCATGCAGCATGTATTGCAGTGCTATGCCGGCCCGTTGACGAATCTCTTTGTCCGTCAATCCGCCCCCGCCTTCTCCTTTAATTTTTAATTTATAATTTTTAATTCTCTCCAGATATGCTTCGGAAGAAGGTGCTCCCTTCCAGATACCGTAAAGCTGTGTCAGTATGCGCTCCTTCATCTCTGCCGTAGCCTTGTTGGTGAAGGTTACGGCAAGTATCTGCCGGTAGGCATGTGGATTGATTATCAAATGCTTGATGTATTCCACAGCCAGCGTAAAGGTCTTGCCTGAGCCGGCAGAGGCTTTGTATACTAATAATTCCATGTAATTTGCTGCATTGAGTATGTATCTGCAAACGTACACAAAAATAATGAGAAAAATAAATGCTTCCCTGCTTTCTCTTATAGAAAGAAGCGGGAAGCATCCATTATTGAGGGGCTATGTGTAGGGGCTGTGCTACATTACCGGTGTCTGGAAAAGAAATACAAATCCTTTGCTGTCTTTCAAATCCTTTATGGCATCTCCGGCATATATTTCTCCGTTTGTCAGTGAGAGTTTCTTGATTCCTGCATTCGGGCTAAAATCGATTTTCTTCAAGTCGAGCCAGAATAAGTTAGGGGTCAGTGTGGACTCAAAATAATATACTTTGTTCTTCTGGTCGGATACAGAACGCCAACGGGTGGAGGAGATATGGGGCTTGTCCGGTGTGGTGATACCGAACGGTACAGAAACATTGCGCATTACGCTCAATACACTGGGTACGGCAATCTTTGCATCCGCTGTTTGCGGAATGGCATTGATGTAGAACGATGCGCGTACAAAGCGGTCACTGGAGCGGTTGGTTCCCGGCAACATATTCAGTCCGCCTACCTCTTTCCAATAGTCGTTGATAGCCAGCTGGAGTTCATATTTGGGAGAGTTGGTCATTACTTGATACTGCTTACCTTCATGTATCTCAAGGTTTCCGTCTATGTATTCCAGGACAGCCGTGTTTCCGGTTTCATCTGTGATGGCCAGATGCAGGGTGGAAGCGGCTCCGTTGGGCAGGTCTGGTGCATCAATGCGGAAGGATTCTTTTTTCAGTTCATCCACAGCTTCGCGTACGGTTGCAAAATTGTCGAGTACGTATTGCGTCCAGATACTGATGCCCATAATCGGGCGGTTGTCTCCCGGGCGGTGGTAAACGGACTCCGGAAGGAAGAGCAGGCTGGCAACCAGACCTTTCTCGTTCATACCGTCGCAGGTACCTATGTCATAACCGGCGGCAATGACGCTACCGTACTTGGAAGTCCAGTTCACTGTATTCCCTTTGTTGTAGCCTGCCCTTTGCATGCCTCTTGGGAATACATAGATGTTACTCATAAGGTCTTCTTTCCAGTCCATCGTACGTCCTGTAATGACTGTATTGTCAGGACCGATGTAGGTGGCTCGGGTACACGCTTCTGTTTGTTGCACACTCATGGAGGCTATGGCAGCCAGTGCAACAGCTATTGTCTTTATTGGTTTATTCATCTCGCTTTTGTCTTTATGAATTAATACTCTGTTTCATAGAATAACAAAAGGAGGGGAGTATAGTTTGAGAAAAAGAGGTGAAATCCCTTACTCGTCTTTTTCTTTCAGCAATTCCTCCATCTTCAGCACCTCGTCCCGATACTGTGCGGCTTCGATAAAATCGAGTTTCTTGGCAGCCTCCTGCATAAGCTTCTTGGTACGTTCGATACTCTTTTCCAGTTGCTTGCGGCTCATGTACTGTACTATAGGGTCGGCAGCCATCGTAGATGTACTTTCTTGTTCCACATAGGGACGGGGAGTGCTGGAAGTGAACTTCTCGCTGCTGAGGACGGCTTCGCCGGAAGCCTCGTTGGTGGCAAACACATTGAGGTTCTTGGCTTTCTTGATTTGCTGTGGTGTGATGCCGTGCTCTTCGTTGTACTTCAACTGCTTCTCGCGACGGCGGTTGGTCTCGTCGATGGTCAGTTGCATGCTGTCCGTTATTTTGTCGGCATACATGATGACCATACCGTTCACGTTACGGGCGGCACGTCCGGCAGTCTGTGTCAGTGAGCGGTGGGAACGAAGGAAACCTTCCTTGTCTGCATCGAGAATGGCAACGAGAGAGACTTCAGGCAGGTCGAGTCCTTCACGCAGCAGGTTGACACCGACAAGTACATCGTAAATGCCCTCGCGCAAGTCACCCATAATCTTCACACGTTCCAAAGTGTCTACGTCGCTGTGGATATAATTACACTTCACGTTGTTGTTCAGCAGATATTCCGTCAGTTCTTCAGCCATTCGTTTGGTGAGGGTGGTGACGAGGGTACGCTCGTTCTTCTCGATGCGTACTTGGATTTCTTCCATCAGGTCGTCTATTTGGTTGTGGCTGGGACGCACCTCAATAATGGGGTCTAACAGTCCCGTCGGGCGGATGACTTGTTCTACTACGATGCCTTCGGATTTCATCAGCTCATAGTCTGCCGGTGTGGCGCTGACGTAAATCACTTGTTTGGCCATCTCTTCGAATTCATCGAATTTCAGCGGGCGGTTGTCCATGGCAGCCGGTAGGCGGAATCCGTACTCCACTAGGTTTATCTTGCGGGCGCGGTCACCTCCGTACATGGCACGTATCTGCGGGACGCTGACGTGGCTTTCGTCAATGACTATCAGGAAATCTTCGGGGAAGAAGTCCAGCAGGCAGTAGGGGCGGGTACCGGCAGCACGCCCGTCAAAGTAGCGAGAATAATTCTCAATGCCGGAGCAATGTCCCAATTCGCGTATCATTTCCATATCATAGGTCACCCGTTCCTGCAAGCGTTTGGCCTCGAATGGGCGGCCTTCGTTTTCAAACCATTGCACCTGCTTGTGAAGGTCATCCTCTATTTCGTGTATGGCACGCAACGTGGCTTCCTTGGTGGTCATGAAGAGGTTGGCGGGATAAATCTTGTAGGCATCGAACTTGGCGACGGTAACGCCGCTCATAGGGTCCACTTCCTCAATACTGTCTACCTCGTCTCCCCAAAAGGTGACGCGCAGCAAGTTGTCGGCGTAAGCCAGATAAATGTCCACCGTATCGCCTTTCACGCGGAAATTGCCGCGGTTCAGGTCAATGTCGTTGCGTACATAAAGACTGTCCACCAAGCGTCGCAGGAAGACATTGCGACTGAAATTCTTGCCTTGCTGTACTTCGATGACGTTGTTGTAGAAGTCTGCCGGATTCCCCATGCCGTATATGCACGAAACGGAGGATACCACCACTACATCTTTCCTGCCCGAAAGCAGGGCAGAGGTGGCGGCAAGGCGCAACTTGTCTATCTCGTCGTTGATGGCGAGGTCTTTTTCTATATAGGTGTCCGATGATGGCAGGTAGGCTTCGGGCTGATAGTAGTCGTAGTAGGACACATAGTATTCTACGGCATTGTTCGGGAAGAATCCCTTGAACTCGCTGTACAACTGGGCAGCCAGCGTCTTGTTGTGGCTCAATATCAGCGTTGGCTTGTTGATGTTGGCAATGACGTTGGCTATGGTGAATGTCTTTCCGGACCCGGTGACACCGAGTAATGTTTGTGCAGGAAGTCCCTCATGCACGCCCTCGGTCAGCTGTGCGATGGCTTCCGGCTGGTCACCGGTAGGTTGGTAGGCGGATGTCAGTTCGAATTTGTTCATTTTCTCTTCTTAGAAGCGGCAATATTCGGTAAAATCTTTGAGATAAACAAAATTTTTTTGTTTACTTTGCAGCTATATTGATAACAACCATTAATAATTGTAATACAACGAAGAACATGATTTGGAATGAAAGCATCGAATGCATGGATCGCGAAAGCCTTCGTAAAATCCAGAGCATTCGTCTCAAAAAGACTGTGGAGCGTGTGTATCATGACACTCCTTTTTATCGTAAGAAAATGCAGGAACTGGGAGTTACTCCCGATGACATAAACAGTATAGATGATATTGTAAAACTGCCTTTTACTACCAAGTACGACTTGCGGGACAATTATCCCTTCGGCCTCTGTGCCGTACCTATGAGCCAGATTGTGCGTATTCATGCCTCTTCCGGCACAACCGGAAAACCCACTGTGGTAGGCTATACCCGAAAAGACCTTTCAGCATGGTCCGAATGCCTTTCACGGGCCTTTACCGCCTATGGTGCCGGTAGCTCGGATATTTTCCAGGTGTCCTACGGTTACGGACTTTTTACCGGTGGACTGGGTGCGCATGCCGGTGCCGAGAATATCGGCGCTTCCGTCATCCCGATGTCCAGCGGCAATACGGAGAAGCAGATTACACTGATGCATGATTTCGGTTCTACCGTACTTTGCTGCACGCCCTCATACGCCCTCTATCTGGCAGATGCCATCAAAGACTCCGGTCTTCCCCGTGAAGAGTTTAAGTTGAAAGTGGGAGCCTTCGGCGCCGAGCCGTGGACCGAAAGTATGCGTCGGGATATTGAAACCAAGCTGGGTATCAAGGCATTTGATATTTATGGGCTTAGTGAGATTGCCGGCCCCGGTGTAGGTTACGAATGCGAGTGCCAGCACGGTACCCACCTCAATGAAGACCATTACTTCCCCGAGATTGTAGACCCGAAGACCCTCGAACCGGTTGCCCCTGGAGAAACCGGCGAATTGGTGTTCACTCACCTTACCAAAGAGGGGATGCCGCTGTTGCGCTACCGTACCAAGGACCTCACCGCCCTGCACTACGATAAGTGCTCCTGCGGACGTACACTGGTTCGTATGGACCGCATCTTGGGACGTAGTGATGACATGCTGATTATCCGTGGTGTCAACGTGTTCCCCACGCAGATAGAGTCCGTTATCCTCGAAATGCCGGAGTTCGAGCCTCACTACCTCTTGCTGGTAGACCGCAAGAACAATACCGACACCATGGAGTTGCAGGTTGAGGTTCGTCCCGAATACTATTCCGATGAAATCAACAAGATGCTGGCTCTGAAGAAGAAGCTTGTGACCCGCCTGCAGAGCGTACTCGGTCTCGGCGTAGATGTCCGTTTGGTAGAACCGCGCAGTATTGAGCGCAGCGTAGGCAAAGCCAAGCGCGTCATCGACAACCGCAAATTGTAAATCGCCAAATTGTACATGGTAAATCGTAAATCGTCAAATAGTAAATAAACCTATGGTAGCAAAACAACTTTCCATTTTTCTGGAGAACAAGTCCGGTCGCCTCACAGAGGTGACTGAAGTTCTTGCAAAAGAAGGTGTCAACCTTTCTGCTCTATGTATTGCAGAGAATGCCGATTTCGGTATCCTTCGTGGCATTGTTTCCGAACCGGATAAAGCATATAAGGCTTTGAAAGATAATCACTTCGCAGTGAACGTAACGGATGTAGTAGGCATCAGTTGTCCCAATATTCCCGGCTCATTGGCGAAAGTGCTCCGTTTCCTCTCCGATGAAGGCGTGTTCATCGAGTACATGTATTCCTTTGCCAATGGTGAAACGGCCAATGTCATCATCCGTCCCAACGACATGGATAACTGTATCCGTGTATTGACAGAAAAAAAGGTCGATTTGCTGGCGGCAAGCGAACTCTATAAACTGTGAAAACGAAGGATTAGGGAGGAAGGATTAGGGATGAGGGCTATGCAGTTGATAGCACAGTCACTAATCCCTAATCCTTCACCATTCATCCCTAATTCCTGCCCGTTCGTCTGGTTTTTGAAAAATTAAGGCTCGTATCGTTGCTTTATTCGATGCGAACCTCTATCTTTGCGCATTATTTGAACAAAAGTAATGAAGAAGAACATCCTAATAACTCTGCTTGCAGCATTGCTGCTCTCCTCGTGTGGAGAATACAACAAATTGCTGAAAAGCACAGATTACGAATACAAGTACGAAGCGGCAAAAAATTACTTCGCAAAAGGCCAGTACAACCGTGCTGCTACTTTGCTCAATGAATTGATTGCCATTCTCAAAGGTACTGATAAGGCGGAGGAATCCCTCTATATGCTGGGCATGAGTTACTATAACCAAAAGGATTATCAGACTGCTGCGCAGACTTTCATTCAATACTACAACGTTTATCCCCGCGGCACATTCACTGAACTGGCACGTTTTCATGCCGGTAAAGCTCTATATTTGGATACTCCGGAGCCGCGTTTGGACCAATCCGGTACGTATAGCGCCATCCAGCAGTTGCAGATGTTTATGGAATACTTCCCGCAAAGCTCCAAGAAAGAAGAAGCGCAGAACATGATATTTGCCTTGCAGGACAAGCTGGTGATGAAGGAGTATCTGTCTGCAAAACTTTATTATAATATGGGTAATTATCTGGGCAACAACTATCAGGCTTGCGTTATCACTGCGCAGAATGCTTTGAAGGATTATCCCTATACCAACCTACGTGAAGATTTATCCATTCTTATCTTGCGTGCCAAGTATGAGTTGGCTGTGTATAGTGTGGAAGATAGAAGAGCCGAACGTTACCGTGAAGCGGTGGATGAATGTTATGCCTTTAAAAACGAATTCCCTGAAAGCAAGTATACGAAGGAAGCCGACCGAATCTTCAAGGAGTCACAGAAAATGCTGGGCGAGGGAGGCGAAGAACAAGAGTAATTAGTAATTAATAATTTGTAATTAATACTATAGATAAATTTATGGATTACAGAAAGACAAATGCTCCTACTACTACGGTGACCCGTGATATGATGGAGTTGTGTGAGGATACCGGTAATGTATACGAAAGCGTAGCGATTATCGGAAAACGTGCCAACCAGATTAGTGTGGAAATCAAAAACGACCTTTCCAAAAAGCTTGCTGAGTTTGCCTCTTACAATGACAATCTGGAAGAAGTGTTCGAAAACCGGGAACAGATTGAGATTTCCCGCTATTACGAAAAACTGCCGAAGCCGACATTGATTGCAACACAAGAGTATGTGGAAGGTAAGATTTATTATCGCAATCCGGCTAAGGAAAAAGAAAAATTGCAGTAATGATACAGCGTATTCAATCTGTTTATTTGTTGTTGGTAACCGTCCTGCTGGTTGTGGCCATCTGCATGCCCGTAGGACAGTTCATCGGAGCGGACGGAGTGACGGCGCATGTTTTCAAGCCTCTGGGAGTGGCTTTGGCCGACGGAGGATTTCAGTCTACTTGGGGCTTGTTCGGAATATTGTTGCTCAGTGCACTGGTTGCCTTCTGTACGATATTCCTTTTCCGTAACCGTATGTTACAAATACGCATGACGATTTTCAGCAGCATCCTGCTGATAGGTTACTACATAGCCTTCTGCGTATTTATGTTTATTTTGAAGGGCGATTTGGATGCCACGGCTTTCCAGCTTGGATGGGCGCTTTGCCTTCCGGTGGTAGCCATCATCCTCAACTATCTGGCCTTCCGTGCCATCTACAAAGATGAGGTGATGGTGAAGGCTGCAGACCGTTTAAGAAGATAAGAAGGTTTATCTACTTGATAATAACAAAAGGCAGACCACGTATTTCATTCGGGATACGTGGTCTGCCTTTTTTATCGTTTCTGCTTGGGGTTCAGCCGTTCCCATTATACTGTTCCCATTAGAGGAGATAGTCGTTCCTACGAGTGAAACGGGTGTTTCCCTACAAGCATTACTTCTTCAAGTCAAAGAGATAAGTTACCTTGGCCGTAATGACTCCGTGTGCGGAGCGCGAGAAAAAGTCCTTCTTGGTGCTGCCATAGAAATCGGACAAAGCATAGTAGTATCTTCCTTCTACAATGAAATTGCCTGCCTTGGTGCGTAGTTCTATGCCTGCTCCACCTGCAATGCCGTAGTCGAATTTGTTGTCTATGGCTTTGCCGTGCTGTTCCACGGTGATGTTGGTGTAGGAGTCTGCTACAGTGCCGTCCCAGTCGCCGTCTATCTTTTCGCTGTCGCCAAGCAGGAAGCCTATCTGCGGACCGGCATGGATGAAGAATTGCAGACCGCGGTCCTTGCCGAAGGCCAGATGTGCCAGGAAGGGTATTTCCACATAGTTCATGGTGCGTGTGTAGCTCAGTGTGGGATAGTCCTCATAGTACTCGTCCCAACCGTGCTGCGAGAAGTTCAGCTCGATTTGTGCACCGCAAATCATGCTGAAATATTTCTCGGAGATATATCGGGCTGTCACACCACCGTTGATGCCCATCAGATTCTTCTGCTTGATAGAGGGAGAGAAGCTTACGCTATTCAGATTGATGCCTCCATTGACGCCCACAGCGAAGTTGTGGCGTTGCTCGCCCACCTGCGCATGCAGGGGCAATATACATGCACACATCAGCAGGGCGAATATGATGATTGTTCTCAGGTTCATGCTATAAGTTATAAGTTACAAGCTACAAGCTACGAGTTAATAGTTATATAGTGGATTATCAGATGATTAATCATTAATCCCTAATCATTAATCAAAGTCCAGCTTCACCAGCTCAAAATTCTTGGTGAAGTGCACAAAAAACACTTTCTTGTTGATGAAGCCCCCCCAGTTGTTTACCCGTTGGAACTTGAAGCCGGTCTGGATGGGCACCAGGTCCAGCCCCTGCATGTTCTTCTCGAAGGAAGAGCCATAGCGCGCAAGTCCTTTCAGGAAGAAATAACCGGTATCGAAGCCCAACATGCCGAATTTGGGATAGCGTTCGTCCATCTCCTTGCCATACCATCTGCGGTAGCTCTTGGTGAAGTTGATGGCGGCAGGAAGCAGGTTGTTGGTATAGAAAGAGGAATAGAAATAGGTGTCCAGTTCGAAGAAGGCTTCCAGGTGGTCTTTGGTGTAGGTCTGCCACTCCGGATAGCCGAACAGATGGACACGGCTTTCGGGTTGCTCGCGTACCAACAGCGTCAGTTGGGGAAGTATCTTAATCAATGTCAGGTTGCTGCCGGATGTGGGGATGAAGATATTCTCACGGTCCGTGCGTAATACTGTTTTCAGGGATTCTACAGTGACATCCTCTTTCAGGCTCTTCATCGGGATGGAACGGTTGCGCAGTTCGTCTTTCAGTCCCTTGATGAATTCTGCCTTGTCCTTGGCGCCCTGGCTGGCTTCAATGAAGATGACGTTGGCGTTGGGGAACTGGCGCACAAAGTGGTCGTACACCTCGGAGTACAGATAGGATTGGGGAGTATTTATCTGATAGACCGCCGGATTCTGGAATACCGTGTTGTCTTTCGATGTGAATGGTATCACCAGACGTGTGTCTTGTTTCTTGGCAAATTCGGCCAGCGGCTCGATGTGCTGTTGGTACAGAGGCCCGAATATGATGTCCATGTCCTTCATCTCGCTTTTGCCCAGAATGGAGTTCAGCGAGGCACTTTCGGGGCCCGAATTGTAAGTGTACAAGTCAATGGAAGTGCCGGTACGTTTCAGGCTGTCTACGGCCATCAGCAGGCCTTCGTAGTATTCCACCATACGGGAGGACTCACTCTTCGATACCCCGTCCAAAAAGGGGAGGATGACGGCAGCCTTGATGGTGCTGAAACGCTCTGTCTCTTTTCTGTTTTCGCGGAACAGCTCGCTGTTGGTAGGCGTGGCCTGCAACTGCGCGCTTTGCTCCGTCTGTGCCTTGGGGTAGGGGATGCAGAGGAAGGTTCCCTTCTTTATTTTGTTCTCGCCTTTCAGCTCCGGATTGGCGGCAATCAGCTCGGCTTCGCTGATGCCGTATTCGCGGCTGATGCTGAATACGGTTTCTTTTCGTTTCACCTTGTGCATGTCGCGGCAGCGCGACTCTATGGGACCGGGAATATTGTTGTTGGCAACCACTGTGTTGTTGCTCAGTGTCTCGGTCGGGGCCATGGTTTCGGCCTCGGTTGTGGAAGGAATGAGGATGACTTGTCCGATACGGAAATTCTCGGCGCTCAGTCCAGGGTTGGCGTCACAGATGGCTTTGGCAGATACATTGTATTTCACGGTCAGCCGGTAGAGGGTCTCGCCGGATGCGATGGTGTGGTATGTTTCTTTTTGTGCGTTGGCGGCACTGCGGGGGATACGCAGCATGCGTCCGATGAATATTCTCTCGTCACTGCCGGGATTCAGTTTGATGATGTCTGCCTGGCTGACGCCGTACATGCTGGCGATGGAGTAGAGACTTTGTCCTTTTTCGATGGTATGCAGGAAATAAGATTGGTTCTCTTGTGCCACTGCACCCAGCGTGCATGCGCCGGCAAGCAGCAGGGAGCAGATAATGCGGTTAATCGTTTTCATTCAGTAATCGTTGGTTTATGTTTACAATTTCCCAAAGTAGCTGCAAAGGTACGAATATTGTGGCATTTCTGCCAAAGGATTGCGTTAAGAAATAATATTGTGCATTTCAAAACTGAAAAATAGCGCTTTTCGGCTGATATTCGGGGGGAAACAGTTATTTTTGCAGTTAAAACGATAGGATAAATTAACATGCAAGAAGAAACAGAATATATCAATGTATATGGTGCGCGCGTGCACAACCTTAAGAATATCGATGCCGAGATTCCCCGTAACAGCCTTACGGTGATTACCGGACTGAGCGGAAGCGGCAAGTCCTCGCTGGCATTCGATACTATCTTTGCCGAAGGGCAGCGCCGCTATATCGAGACTTTTTCGGCATACGCCCGCAACTTCCTGGGGAACCTGGAGCGTCCGGACGTGGACAAGATAACGGGACTGAGCCCGGTTATCTCCATCGAGCAGAAAACCACCAACAAGAATCCGCGCTCCACCGTGGGCACTACCACCGAGGTGTACGATTACCTGCGTCTGCTCTATGCCCGCGCCGGCGACGCCTACTCCTACCTCTCGGGCGAGAAGATGGTGAAGTACACCGAAGAGCAGATACTGGACCTCATCCTGAAAGACTATAAAGGAAAGCGCATCTACATCCTTGCCCCGCTGGTGCGGGGTCGTAAGGGACACTACAAGGAGCTTTTCGAGCAGGTGCGCAAGAAAGGCTACCTCTACGTGCGTGTGGACGGCGAGGTGTGCGAAGCCCTGCCCAGTATGAAGCTGGACCGCTACAAGAACCACGATGTGGAGGTAGTGATAGACAAGCTTGTGGTGGCAGATAAGGACGACACGCGCCTGAAGAACAGCGTAGCCACCGCCATGCGCCAGGGCGACGGGCTGCTGATGATACTCGATGCGCAGACCGACAGCGTGCGCCATTACAGCAAGCGGCTGATGTGTCCCGTGACGGGCTTGTCCTATCGGGAACCGGCACCGCACAACTTCTCCTTCAACTCCCCGCAGGGCGCATGCCCCAAGTGCAAAGGGCTGGGGGTGGTGAGCCAGATTGACATCGACAAGGTGATTCCCGACCGCGAGCTCTCCATCGCCGGAGGTGCCATCGCACCCTTGGGGAAAGCCAAGAACAGCATGATTTTCTGGCAGATTACCGCCTTGCTGGAGAAGTATGAGGCAACGCTGAAAACTCCGGTGAAGGAGCTGCCGGAGGATGCACTGGACGAGGTGCTCTACGGCTCGGACGAGCGCATCAAGATAAAGAGTTCGCTGATAGGCACCTCTTCCGACTACTTCGTGACGTTTGAGGGTGTCATCAAATACATTCAGATGTTGCAAGAGAAGGATGCTTCCGCCACGGCGCAGAAGTGGGCGGACCAGTTTGCCAAGACTGCCGTTTGTCCGGAGTGCCATGGCGCCAAGCTGAACAAGGAAGCGCTTTCGTTCCGCATCCACGACAAGAACATCTACGAACTGTCCACAATGGACATTAGCGAGCTGTATGACTGGCTATCTGCCGTAGACCCGCATCTCAGCAGCAAGCAGCAGCAGATTGCCGGTGAAATCCTGAAGGAAATCCGTACGCGGCTCAAGTTTTTGCTCGATGTCGGTCTGGATTATCTTTCGCTGAACCGTAGTTCCGTCAGCCTTTCCGGTGGTGAAAGCCAGCGTATCCGCCTGGCTACGCAGATAGGTTCACAGCTGGTGAATGTGCTGTATATATTGGATGAGCCGAGTATCGGCCTGCACCAACGCGACAACCAGCGCTTGATACACTCTTTGAAGGAACTGCGCGACATTGGCAACTCCGTCATTGTGGTGGAGCATGACAAGGACATGATGCTGGCTGCCGATTACGTCATTGATATGGGTCCGAAAGCTGGTCGCCTGGGAGGGGCTGTCGTCTTTGCCGGCACTCCCCGCGAAATGCTCCGGACGCATACGCTGACCTCCCAATATCTGAATGGAGAACGTGCCATCGAGGTGCCTGCCAAGCGTCGCGAGGGCAATGGACACAGTCTGTGGCTGCGTGGCGCCAAAGGTAATAATCTGAAAAATGTGGATGTGGAGTTCCCGCTGGGCAAGCTGATTTGCGTTACCGGTGTTTCCGGCAGTGGCAAGTCCACGCTTATCAACGAGACGTTGCAGCCTATTCTTTCGCAGAAGTTCTATCGTTCACTGCAGGATCCTTTGGACTATGACAGTATTGAAGGGCTGGAATATATAGACAAGGTGGTGAATGTGGACCAGTCTCCTTTGGGACGAACGCCGCGTTCCAATCCTGCCACTTATACCGGTGTGTTTTCCGATATCCGCAATCTGTTTGTCGGCCTGCCCGAAGCGAAGATACGCGGGTACAAGCCGGGACGCTTCTCCTTCAACGTCAGTGGCGGACGCTGCGAGGCTTGCCAGGGCAACGGCTACAAATGCATTGAGATGAATTTCCTGCCGGATGTGTATGTGCCTTGCGAGGTGTGCCACGGCAAACGCTATAACCGCGAGACGCTGGAAGTGCGCTTTAAAGGCAAGTCCATTGCCGATGTGCTGGATATGACCATCAACCGTGCGGTGGAGTTCTTCGAGAATGTGCCCCAGATATTGAATAAGATTAAGGTTATCCAGGAAGTGGGATTGGGCTATATCAAGCTGGGACAGTCCTCCACCACGCTCTCCGGAGGTGAGAGCCAGCGCGTAAAGTTGGCTACGGAACTCTCCAAGCGTGATACGGGCAAGACACTCTATATCCTCGACGAACCTACCACCGGACTTCATTTTGAAGATATCCGCGTACTGATGAATGTACTGAACAAACTTGTTGACAAAGGAAACACCGTCATCGTCATAGAGCATAATCTCGATGTCATCAAGATGGCGGACTACATCATTGATATGGGTCCCGAAGGTGGCAAGGGGGGAGGGGAACTCCTCTCCTGCGGAACACCCGAAGAGGTGGCGAAGAGCGAGAAAGGCTATACTCCGAAATTCCTGCGTGAAGAGCTGGGGGATAATTACTAATTACTAATTTTGTAACTTGTTATGGTGAAAATTAATAAGACGAATGCAGCGCGGCTGCTCGACAAAGCCAAGATAGCCTATGAACTCATTCCCTACGAGGTGGATGAGAACGATTTGAGCGCCGTACATGTAGCCGCCAGTTTGGGCGAGGACATCAACTGCGTGTTCAAGACACTTATTCTTCACGGCGATAAATCCGGCTACTTTGTCTGCGTCATCCCGGGTGAGCACGAAGTGGATTTGAAACTGGCGGCAAAGGCATCGGGCAACAAGAAGTGTGACCTCATTCCGGTTAAGGAACTTTTACCTCTGACGGGCTACATCCGCGGAGGTTGTTCGCCCATCGGCATGAAGAAGCCTTTCCCTACCTATATCCATGAAACGTGCCTACGGTTTCCGTATATCTATATCAGTGCTGGACAACGTGGTTTGCAGCTTAAACTGGACCCGAAGGATTTGGTAAAAGAAGTGCGTGCAGAAGTTTGTGTTCTTTTTAATGAATAAATCTTCTATTTCTGCCGAGATATTTTAATTTTATAAGGAAATATTCAATAGAATTTATATATTTGCAGGAATTATTCAAGAAATCAATCCAATTACTAATTCTAAAAACTAATTTTTATGTTCAACAAACACCCTAAAGGTCTGATTGCCGCATCCTTTGCTAATTTGGGCGAGCGTTTCGGCTTTTATACCATGATGGCCATTCTTGTACTTTTTCTGCAAGCCAAGTTCGGACTGGATGGAAAAGAGGCAGGTTTGATCTACTCAACATTTTATTTTTCTATTTACATTCTTGCATTGATAGGTGGTATTATTGCCGACAAGACCCGTAATTACAAAGGTACCATTTTTGCCGGTATTGTCCTGATGGCGGTAGGCTACTTGATGCTTGCCATCCCGTCTCCTACACCGGTTGCCAATAAAACCTTGTTTTTGGTGATTACTTGTGCGGCCTTGTTTGTCATTGCTTTCGGAAATGGTCTTTTCAAGGGAAATCTTCAAGCGCTGGTAGGGCAGATGTACGACAATCCCCAATATTCCAGCATGCGTGATTCCGGTTTCTCCTTATTCTATATGTTCATCAATGTAGGTGCCATCTTTGCTCCGTTTGCTGCAGTAGGCGTACGTAACTGGTGGCTGTCCACATTCGGCTACAATTATGATGCCGACCTGCCTGCCCTTTGCCACGGACATCTGGCAGGAACGCTGACTCCCGAAGCTGTGGACACTTATAGTGCACTGGCAACGAAAGCCACTATTTCCGGAACACCCGTAACGGATATGACGGTATTTGCCAATGAATATCTGAACGTGTTTACCACCGGTTTCCATTATGCATTCGGTGTAGCTATCTTGGCTATGGTTCTCTCTTTGGTAATTTTCGTCATCAACAGAAAGAAATTCCCCGATCCCAGCAAGAAGGTGGCTGCAAAAGCGGGCGATGCCACTGCAGTGGAGATGAGCGCACAAGAGGTAAGACAGCGCATGTATGCATTGTTTGCCGTATTCGGTGTGGTAATTTTCTTCTGGTTCTCGTTCCATCAGAATGGGTTGACACTGACGTATTTTGCCAAGGAATATACAGATTTGAATTTATTCGGCATGGCTATTTCAGCTGAGCTGTTCCAGTCTTTGAACCCGATTTTCGTTGTATCTCTGACACCGGTCATCATGGCTGTCTTTGCAGCACAGCGTGCCAAGGGTAAAGAGCCTTCCACTCCGCGGAAGATTGCCATCGGTATGGGTATTGCTGCCACCGGCTTCCTTATAATGGCTATCGGTTCTTATGTAAGCAACTTGCCGATGCACAAGGATATAATCGCTTTGGGTACCTCTCCGGTGAAGGTGACTCCGCTGTTGCTGATGGTTACCTATCTGATATTGACTGTTGCCGAATTGTACATTTCTCCGTTGGGCATTTCATTCGTGTCCAAGGTGGCTCCTCCCAAATATCAGGGTATCATGCAGGGCGGTTGGCTCGGCGCTACTGCCATTGGTAATCAGTTGCTCGTTATCGGTGCTATCCTTTACGAAAGTATTCCTATCTGGATGACGTGGACGGTATTTGTAGTAGCGTGCTGCATTTCCATGTTCACCATGCTGTTCATGCTGAAATGGCTTGAAAAGGTGGCGAAGTAATCGGAAACGAAAGATAAAACTAAAGGCTGCGCAATGTTCGTAATGAACTGCGCAGCCTTTAGTTTTTGGAGGGCTTTTAATGCCGGGACTCAGATTTCCAGTCCCATGATGTAGTCATTCATGTAATATCCGTTTCCTATCGGGAAATCCCCTTCACGGAGTTTCCGCATTCCCATATGTTCGTAAAACTGCAGTGCCTTGTTGTTACGGTTCACATTCAATTCCATCAGACAAGGGCCGGGATGCACTTTCTTGATGTACTTGATGGCTTCGCGAAAGAGGAAACTGCCGCAATGTGCACCCTGGTAATAGGGGAGCACATAAATCTTTTGCAGGTGGAATAAATCTTCTCCTTGCTGCTGTACGGACACATAGCCCGCCGCTTCACATTCTTCGTAAGCCAGGAAATAGACGTGGCCTTCCTCTTCCATTTGTTTACGGATATTGTCCAATGAATACATCCATTCCATCATGTAGTCGGTCTGCTCGGGAGTAAGGATATCCTTATACGTGACGGGAAATATTTGCTGCGCAAGTTTCTGAATCAGTGCGCAGTCTGCTGTCGTTGCTTTTCTTATGGTAAACATATCGGTTGTATTTATACTGTTTGGGGTGTAAAGTTAAGCCTTTTTTGTGAAACAATCGTTATCTTTGCAGACCGTTACCGAACTAACTAATTCTGATTTTAAAAATTATGGCATTTACGAGCAACATTATGATTGTCCGCCACAGATTGCTGAAGGAACTGGTAAAGCTGTGGAATAACAACGAACTTGTGGATAAAATAGACCGGCTGCCCATCGAGCTGAGTCCGAAGAGGTCCAAGCACGCGGGACGCTGCTGTGTGCACAAAGAGCGCGCGGTGTGGAAGTACAAGTCATTGCCGCTTCTGGGACTCGATATGGAGGACGAGACGGATGAGCTGACCCCCTTGTCGGAGTACGCTGCCCGTGCATTGGACAGAGCGGAAAATGGCAGGCCGAAAGACAACATCATGTGTGTGATTGACGAAGCTTGTTCGGCATGTGTGCAGATTAACTACGAGATTACGAACCTCTGCCGCGGATGTACGGCACGCAGTTGCCAGGTAAATTGTCCCAAGAAGGCAGTGCACGTCAAGGAGAGCGGGCAGGCATGGATTGACCATGATGCGTGTATCAGTTGTGGCATCTGCCATAAGAGTTGTCCCTACCATGCCATTGTTTATATTCCCGTACCTTGTGAGGAGGCTTGTCCCGTGAAAGCCATCAGTAAGGATGAGAAGGGGATAGAGCATATTGACGAAAGCAAATGTATCTATTGCGGAAAGTGTCTCAATGCATGTCCATTCGGAGCAATTTTCGAAATATCGCAAGTGTTCGACGTGTTGCACAGAATCCGTAAGGGTGAGCAGGTGGTGGCTATCGTGGCTCCGTCCATTCTGGGGCAGTTCAAGACGACTATTGAACAAGTGTATGGCGCACTGAAACAAGTGGGCTTTACGGATGTCATCGAGGTGGCGCAAGGTGCGATGGATACCGTCAGCAACGAGGCGCACGAACTGATTGAGAAGTTGGAAGAGGGACAGAAGTTTATGACGACTTCCTGCTGCCCGTCTTATATAGAACTGGTGAACAAGCATATTCCTGCCATGAAGCCCTACGTGTCGGGCACCGGTTCGCCGATGTACTATGCCGCACGCATTGCCAAGGAGAAGTATCCGGATGCAAAGGTGGTCTTTATCGGTCCGTGCGTAGCCAAGCGTAAAGAGGCGCAGCGTGACGAAGCGGTGGATTTCATTATGACTTTCGAGGAGATGGCTTCCGTGTTTGCCGGACTGGATATTCAGATGGAGCAGGCGAAGCCCTATTCCATGAGTTTCACTTCCGTGCGCGAGGCACATGGCTTTGCCCAGGCAGGCGGTGTGATGGGTGCTGTGAAGGCTTATCTGAAAGAAGAAGCGGATAAAATCAATGCCGTGCAGGTGGCTAATCTGGATAAGAAGGCTATCGGTTCGCTGCGTGCTTATGCCAAAACCGGTAAGGCTCCGGGACAGTTCATCGAAGTGATGGCATGCGAGGGTGGTTGCATCACCGGACCGTGTGCACACAATGAGATAGCTGCCGGAAAGCGTCAGTTGACACAAGAGTTGGCTAAGAGAGAGGAAACGTATTGAAATATTTGATTGACAAACTGCGGAGCAATCGCAGGCTGGATGCCGAAGAGTATAAAGCCTTGCTTCTTTGCCGGGACACAGAACTTGCAGCCTACCTGCAGGAGCTTGCCCGGGAAGAAGCGCTTGCCCGCTTTGGCAATAAAATCTTCATTCGCGGACTGATTGAGATAACCAACCGTTGCCGCAATAACTGCTACTATTGCGGCATACGGAAGGAGAACCGGAACATAGTCCGTTATGAACTGGCGCAGGAGGAGATTCTTTCGTGTTGCCATGAAGGCTATCGGTTGGGCTTTCGAACCTTTGTGCTGCAAGGGGGCGAAGCGCAGGCGGTGAAGGATGAGGGGATGGTGGAGACAGTTGCCGCCATCCGGCAATCCTTCCCGGATTGTGCCATTACCTTATCTTTGGGCGAAAAATCGCGGGAAGCCTACGAACGTTTCTTCCTGGCAGGTGCCAACCGCTATCTGTTGCGGCACGAAACCTGCAACGAAGGGCATTATCACCGGCTTCATCCTGCTGAGATGTCCCTTTCCCATCGGTTGCAATGCTTGGACTGGCTGAAAGAGATAGGCTATCAAGTGGGAACCGGAATCATGGTAGGCAGTCCTTACCAGACGGTGGACCATCTGGTAGAAGATATTCTCTTCATCGAACGGTTTCAGCCGGAGATGATAGGCATGGGACCTTTTCTTCCGCATCACGATACTCCGTTTGCCTCTTTTCCGCCGGGAGATATGGAGTTGACGCTGAAGTTGCTTTCTATCTTCCGGCTGATGCATCCCGCGGCACTGATACCTGCTACCACTGCCCTGGCCACACTTGCTCCGGACGGACGGGAACGGGGAATATTGGCTGGCGCCAATGTCGTGATGCCTAATCTTTCGCCTTCTCATCAGCGGACGAAGTACTCCCTTTATGATAACAAAGCTTCTGCGGGTGCCGAAGCGGCAGAAGGTTTGCAAAAATTGGAGGAACAACTGAAAGGGATAGGCTACGAGGTATCAAAAGAGAGAGGAGATTATGAGAATGGAGAATTGACCGTTGATAATTGATAATTTTCAAATCTTCATTCTTTATTTTAATTACCAATTATCAATTTACGAAGTGTATAACATAAAGTCAAGACAAGCAGAAGAATTCATCAATCATCAGGAGATATTGGATACATTGGAGTATGCGCAGGCAAACCGCAACAACCGTCCGCTCATCGAAAGTTTGATTGACAAGGCTGCTTTGTGCCAGGGGCTTTCCCATCGGGAGGCGGCCCTACTGCTGGAATGTGACGAGCCGGAACTGGTGCAGCGCATCTATCATCTGGCACGTGAAATCAAACGGAAATTCTATGGCAACCGCATTGTGATGTTTGCCCCGCTTTACCTTTCCAACTATTGCGTGAACGGCTGCGTCTATTGCCCGTATCATGCCAAGAACCGTACCATTCCCCGCAAGAAACTCTCGCAAGAGGAGATACGCCGCGAGGTTATCGCCTTACAGGACATGGGGCATAAACGCCTTGCCCTGGAAGCCGGAGAAGACCCTCGAAACAACCCTATCGACTATATCTTAGAGTCCATCCGCACCATCTACAGCATCCACCACAAGAACGGGGCCATCCGCCGGGTGAATGTCAACATAGCCGCCACTACAGTGGAAAACTATCGGTTGCTGAAAGAGGCAGGTATCGGCACTTATATCCTTTTTCAGGAGACTTACAGCAAAGAGCATTACGAAGTCTTGCATCCCACGGGACCGAAAAGTAATTATGCCTACCACACCGAAGCGATGGACCGCGCTATGGAGGGTGGCATCGACGATGTAGGTATCGGTGTATTGTTTGGTCTGAATACCTATCGCTACGACTTCGTAGGATTGCTGATGCATGCCGAACATCTGGAAGCTACCTTTGGCGTAGGTCCGCATACCATCAGCGTACCGCGCATTTGTCCGGCAGATGATATTTCGACCGAGGATTTTCCCGATGCCATCTCGGATGAGATGTTCTGCCGTATTGTGGCGGTTACCCGCATTGCGGTGCCTTATACGGGAATGATTATTTCCACCCGTGAGTCGGAAGCCGTACGCCGTCGGGTGCTCGAACTGGGTGTTTCGCAGATAAGCGGCGGTTCACGCACCAGCGTAGGAGGTTATGCCGTGCCGGAAGCCAAAGAGGAAGATTCCTCCCAATTCGATGTGAGCGACCGGCGCACGCTGGATGAAGTGGTGAGCTGGCTGCTCGACTTGGGGCATATCCCCAGTTTCTGCACCGCCTGCTACCGCGAGGGACGTACCGGAGACCGCTTCATGTCGCTCGTCAAGCGCGGACAGATAGCAAACTGCTGCCAGCCCAATGCACTGATGACATTAAAAGAATATCTGGAGGACTATGCCTCCTCCGAAACCAAGGAGAAGGGCATGCGGCTGATTCGTGAGGAGATGAAGCATATCCCGAACCCCAAGATACGGGCGATAGCCGAACGTAATCTTCAGGAGATAGGGGAGGGGAAAAGAGACTTTAGATTTTAGATTTCGGATTTATGAATAATACACCTCGTTCCAACCGCCTGCACATTGCCGTCTTTGGACGACGGAACAGCGGAAAGTCCAGCCTTGTCAACGCCTTGACCGGGCAAGACACGGCATTGGTATCCGCAACGCCCGGCACTACTACCGACCCCGTGACCAAAGCCATGGAAGTATATCCTTTGGGCCCGTGCCTCTTTATCGATACCCCCGGTTTTGATGACGACGAAGGCGAACTGGGCGGTATGCGCGTGGAGCGTACCTTAAAGACGGTGGAGAAAGCAGACATCGCCCTCTTGCTTTATGAAGCTGACGGAACGCTGGAACAGCAATGGCTAAAGCTGCTGGCAGCGCGCGAAATCCCCGTGATACTGATACTGAATAAAGCCGATTCCCGTCAAGACACCGCTTCCGTGGTTCTTCGGATTGAAAAGGAGTGCGGGCAGGCTCCCGTTGTGGTCAGTGCCAAAGAGGGTACCGGCATTCAAGGCATTTTCGATGCTATCCTCGAAAAGCTTCCCGAGAATTTTGGTGAGCAGACTATCACGGGCAATTTGGTAAGTGAAGGAGATGTCGTCCTGCTGGTGATGCCCCAGGATATACAAGCCCCCAAAGGTCGTCTCATTCTTCCGCAAGTGCAGACCATCCGCGAACTGTTGGATAAAAAGTGCTTAGTGATGAGCTGCACCACCGACAAGCTGCAAGCCTCCCTGCAAGCCCTTGTCCGTCCGCCTAAGCTGATAATCACAGACTCTCAAGTGTTCCCCATCGTCTATCAACAAAAGCCTGCCGAGAGTAGTCTTACTTCCTTCTCGGTTCTTTTTGCCGGTTACAAAGGAGACATCAATGCCTTTGTAGAGGGAGCTGCCGCTATTCATAGCCTGACACCCCAATCGCGTGTACTGATAGCCGAAGCCTGCACCCACGCCCCGCTGACCGAGGACATCGGCACCGTCAAAATTCCCCGCCTGCTACGAAAGCGCATCGGCGAGGAATTGCAGATAGACTTTGTATCTGGAAATGACTTTCCCAGAGACTTGTTCCGATATGATTTAATTATCCATTGCGGCGCTTGCATGTTCAACCGGAAGTACGTTCTCAATCGTATAGCCCATGCCCGCGCACAGCACATCCCCATAACCAACTACGGAGTAGCAATTGCGAGTCTGACCGGTATATTGGATAAAATTGTTATCCATCGGTAAATATACCTCTTCCTCTCTGTTCACGTTACTGATGTTATAGAGTAGCGTGAACTACTTTTCTTGTTAATAATATTTAATATAAGGTACTTTGTAATGCAAGGTACTGATATAATACATATATTTGTGCCATACAAGGAACAACAATAGAATGAATGAGGACACTCATTACTCTATTGCGCAGCCAAATAGTAAATCGTAAATTGTCAAATAGTAAATACCATTATGGATGTAAACAATGTAAAGTCGCAAATGCGCAAGGGCATGCTTGAATATTGCATCATGCTGCTGCTTCACAAAGAGCCGGCTTATGCTTCGGATATCATTCAGAAGTTGAAAGAAGCCAGACTGATTGTAGTGGAAGGTACACTTTATCCGTTGCTCACCCGTCTGAAGAACGACGACTTGCTGGGTTATGAATGGATTGAGTCTACGCAAGGTCCTCCCCGTAAATATTACCGGTTGACGGAAAAAGGAGAAGTCTTTCTCGGTGAACTGGAAACATCCTGGAAAGAGTTGAACGAGACGGTGAATCACATCAGCAATTCTTGAAATGACCACAGAGAATATGCTGCATTCGCCGAATGGTAAATAGTCAAATTGTAAATAAATAGTGTGTTATGAAAAAGACATTAACTGTAAATTTAGGTGGAACCGTTTTTAATATTGATGATGACGCATACCGCCTTTTGGATAATTATCTGAGTAATCTCAAGATACACTTCCGTAAGGAAGCCGGTGCCGACGAGATTGTAGATGATATAGAACGCCGCATTTCCGAACTCTTTGCCGAGAAATTGTCGGCCGGTTCACAAGTAATCACGATTGCCGATGTGGAAGAGGTGATTGCCCGCATGGGAAAGCCGGAGGACATGGAGACGGAAGGAGAGAGCAGCAGTGCCGATGCCGGTAGTACAAATGCCGGAGGTGGTTATGGTGCCGGTGCATGGAGCAGCAATACCGCTTATAGCACTACACGCCGCCGTCTCTACCGCAATCCTGATGACAAGATGCTGGGTGGTGTCATTAGTGGAATGGCTGCCTATCTGGGTTGGGATGTGACTTTGCTCCGTCTGTTGCTGCTTGTCGTCTTGATTTGTGGGGTAGGAACGTTGATACCGGTTTATATCGTATGTTGGCTGATTATCCCGGAAGCCCGCACGGCTGCCGAGAAGTTAAGCATGCGCGGTGAGGCTGTTACGGTAGAGAATATCGGAAAGACGGTGACGGATGGCTTCGAGAAGGTTGCCAATGGGGTGAATGATTATATGAGGTCGGACAAGCCCCGTACTTTCTTGCAGAAGTTGGGAGATACGCTGGTGATGGTAGTCGGTTGGCTGTTGAAAATCTGTCTGGTGATATTCGCCATTATTTGCAGTCCGATACTGTTTGTGTTTGGAGTGGTATTCGTGGCGCTGTTGTTTGCTGCGATAGCGGTGGCTGTTGGTGGTGGTGCAGCTCTCATTTCCCTTTTCCCGATGGCTGATGTGGTACTGCCTACTTCTCCACTGTCTGCCATTGTGATGTACATTGCAGGAATCTTGCTGGTAGGAATTCCTTTGGTCAGCCTTGTGTGGGCCATCTTTAGCCAGATATTCAAGTGGCAGCCGATGAACTCCGGCTTGAAGTGGACGCTGGTTATCCTTTGGATTGTAAGTGCAGCTTGCTTCGGAATCTGTTTTGCAGTGCAGGGGGCTACTTTCCCGGAATTGGGTATCTTTAATTTCTGAGAATAGTAATTTCTTTTTTAATTGATATCGTGTTTGTGGAAATCTGATTTCTATAAACACGATATTTTTTTTATTTGGGTGTAATTGGTTGTTATACAGTGAAATATTGCGTTTGGAAAAGGTGTTTTTTAAACGTTCGTTTAATGAACGCAAAGATAACGTGTATTTTTGAATCTCGCAAAATGTTTAATAAAAATATTCTATAAATTTCTTTTTAATGAGTATAATACTTTGTCAGTAAGCCTATTGCATTGTATTTCTCTAACTTCTTCCTTTTACTAATTTTTAAGTAATCTTCCCTCTTTAATTTTCTTAAATATTGACGTTCAAAAAACGAACGTCTATTGAACGCTTTTTGCTTGCAATAGATTCGTTTACAGCATTTTACCTGTTAGGTAATGAATGACTGCAAAAAATCTGTTGACAAGAAGGGCATAAAGCTTGTCGTATTCTACATAAAGTGTCCGCAAGTGATTGAATTCCAAGTGTATGCAAGGAATTTAAAGCCCCAGGAGAATACCCTTGTCTGAACAAAAGCATAAAAATGGGAATAGAGAAAGAGGTCGAAATCTGGTATGCTATGCGTGCCACCTACCGCAGAGAACCGGATGCCATGCATCTGCTCAAGAAAGAAAATTTGGGCTGTTTCATTCCTATGCAATACAAGATAAGTATAAAAAAAGGAAAAAAGGTCCGTGCTCTGGTTCCGGTCGTTCATAATCTGCTTTTTGTCCATGCCCGTCCTTCCGATGTGCAGCGTGTCAAGTCTCAAGTCACTTATCTGCAATATATCACCGATACCCGCAGTGGGCAGAAGATTATTGTCCCCGACAGTCAGATGCAGCGTTTCATTGCCGTATCCGGCACTTACGATGATCATCTTCTTTATTTTCAACCGGATGAATTGAACTTGTCCAAAGGTACCAAAGTCCGGATTACCGGCGGTGAATTTGAGGGGCAAGAGGGGATATTTCTGAAGGTGAAAGGCGCACGTGACCGTCGCGTGGTTATCGAAATACAAGGTGTCATAGCTGTTGCCATGGCCACTATCCATCCCGATCTTATAGAAGTAATCGGCTGAACTTTAATTTTTAATTCTTAATTCTATAATTGCTTATGTCTCTTTCCGAAGAAGCAATCACTCTTCAGCGTGCTGCGCACGAACTGATGTATTTGGGTATGGACGGCAGTCCCGTCTATAGCGATGACTTGTCACGGCGGAACGGTGAGGTCTACCGTCTTACCATGGCTTTGTACCGGTCGGGTGTAAAAGGCACTACCATCGAAGAGCAGGCAAATGTCTGTCTTGCCCTTCTTATGGGTTACAGCGCCTCTTTTGTGGACCATGGCGAAAAGCAGCGGCATGTCCAGAAAGTGCTGGACTGTTGTTGGGATGTGCTCGATGCCCTTCCCGCTTCCTTACTGAAGCTCCGTCTGCTTACCGCCTGCTACGGTGAAGTGTTCGACGAGTCTTTGGCCGACGAGGGCCGTTCCATCATCGCCTCTTGGGATTCCTTATCACTTACTCCCGAACAGCAGGAAGCGGTTGATGAGTTTCAGAATGTGACAGACAATCCCTATCCGTGGGAATATATCGATGAATAAAACTTTTCATTATAATGCTTAACAATAAATCCGTATTGATTACCGGAGGAACGGGTTCCTTCGGAAAGAAGTTTGTGGAAACCATTCTCCGTGATTATCCGCAAGTAAAGAAAATCATTATTTACTCCCGCGATGAGCTGAAGCAATTTGAGCTGAAACAGAAATATCCCGGTCATAAGTATCCGCAACTGCGTTTCTTTATCGGTGATGTCCGTGACCTCGAACGCCTGACGCGGGCTTGCGAAGGAGTGGACGTGATTATCCATGCAGCCGCCATCAAGCAGGTGGATACCGCTGAATACAATCCCGAAGAGTGCATCAAAACCAATGTACACGGTGCGCAGAATGTGATAAAGGCTGCTCTTGCCACCGGTGTACAGCATGTGGTGGCCCTTTCTACCGACAAGGCATGTGCCCCCATCAATCTTTATGGTGCCACCAAGCTCACTTCCGACAAGCTGTTTACTGCTGCCAACAATATCAGCGGTTCCAAGAACATCCGGTTCTCCGTAGTCCGTTATGGCAATGTGATGGGTTCCCGCGGTTCCGTAATCCCTTTCTTTATCAACAAGCGTGACAACGGGGCGAAGGAACTTCCCATAACCGATTTGCGCATGACCCGTTTCAACATTTCACTGGAAGCCGGTGTCGCTTTGGTCATGTATGCCATCGGACATCACCTGGGTGGTGAAATCTTTATTCCTAAGATTCCTTCCTATCATATCCAGGACGTGGCTACCGCCATTGCACCCAATCTGCCGCAGGTGGAAGTGGGCATCCGTCCGGGAGAGAAACTGCACGAGGAGATGATTACTGTAACCGATGCTCTTGATACAATCGATTTGGGCAGATATTATGTCATTCTTCCTTCCGTATCTTTCAAGCACAGTCGCGAAGAGTTCATCAGACATCACAATGCAGTACCCGTTCCCGACGGTTTCCACTACAGCAGTGACAACAATACGGAGTGGGAGACAGTAGAGACTATGCGCGAGAATATAAAGAAATACGTTGACCCTAATTTCGAGGTGAAATGATAAGCAAGCCTATTCCATACGGTCGTCAGCATATCACAGATGAGGATATCCGGGCAGTCATTGATACCCTGAAAAGCGATTACTTGACACAAGGTCCCAAAATCAGGGAATTTGAAACGAAATTTGCCGAATATGTAGGTGCACAATATGCCGTAGCAGTGAACAATGCCACTTCGGGGCTTCATCTTGCAGCTACCGCACTGAATGTAAAGCCGGGTGACAAGGTGATTGTCACTCCCATGACCTTTGCTGCCAGTGCCAACTGCATCCGCTATTGTGGCGGCGAGGTGGTATTCTGTGATATTGACAAGGATACTTACCTCATGGATATCCGTAAACTCGAAGCCATGCTTAAAGCTTCTCCCCGCGGTACTTACAAAGGTATTGTTCCGGTTGATTTTGCAGGCTATCCTTTGGATCTGGAAGAGTTCAGAAAGCTTGCCGACGAGTACGGTTTGTGGATTATCGAGGATGCCTGCCATGCTCCCGGCGGCTATTTCATGGACAGTAAAGGCAAGAAACAACATTGTGGTAACGGTTGTTTTGCCGACTGTGCCGTATTCTCTTTCCATCCCGTGAAACATATCGCTACGGGTGAGGGAGGCATGGTGACCACCAACAGCAAGGAGCTCTATGACAAGCTTTGTCTTTACCGTACGCATGGCATTACGAAAGACCCTGCTTTATTGCACGAGCATCATGGTGGCTGGTATTACGAGATGCAGGAGTTAGGGTATAATTACCGTCTGACTGATTTTCAGGCTGCCCTGGGTATTTCTCAGCTGGAGCGTGCGAAAGCAGGTCTTGAACGCCGCCATGAAATCGTAAGACGCTATAATGAAGCATTTTCCGGAATAGATGGCATCAAGACTCCATTCAATGCTGCCGATGTCTATCATGCTTATCACCTTTATATCATTCAAGTGGCTGACCGCTTGGGTCTTTATAATTATCTGCACGAGAACAATGTCTATGCGCAGGTTCATTATGTTCCGCTTCATCTGATGCCTTACTATCAGCAGTGGGGTAATAGGAAAGGCGATTTACCTATAGTAGAAGAGTATTACGAACATTGTCTGAGTCTTCCGATGTATCCCACGCTGACGAACGAGGAACAGGAGTATGTGATTAACAAGGTTATAGAATATATAAAACAATGATTACTTCCATTTCTATTGAAGCTATTGAAAAGCAGCTTTTGCAGCAACTTTCCTCTTTTTTCTTCTTGAGTGAAGAAGATGAGATGTTAATAAATATAAAAATGGGGGGGTAATTTCTCGTTGTGAATATTGTTTTTCCCGTACGAAAAATAAGTATTACTCATGCGACGGTGAGACATACTTCAACCCTTATCAAAGTGCACAATATACAATTTTTCTCTATTTTTTTGCTAACACCATTTCTCAAGATACTGATAACCGTTTATTGGCAGATAAGTTGTATTATTTGAATAAGATAATGAATGGGTGTGATTTGTATCATGAGGTAAATCTTCCTCATTATTTTACGTTGGATCATCCGGTCGGTAGCGTTATGGGACGGGCTGAATATGGTGAAGGATTCAGTTTTGGGCAAAATTGCACGGTGGGAAACAATAAAGGAATTTATCCGGTTTTAGGTGAAAATGTGCGGATGTGTGCAAATTCTTCTATTATCGGTAACTGCCGGATAGGTGACAATGTGATTATCGGGGCAAATTCTGGTGTGAAAGATGAGGATGTGCCGGACAATTCAATTGTTTTCGGGTATTCTCCCCATTTAATTATAAAGGCTAAACGATGAAAAATATCTGTATTATTCCTGCCCGTGGCGGCAGTAAACGTATTCCGCGTAAGAATATCAAAACCTTTATGGGCAAGCCTATTATTGCATACTCCATTGAGGCGGCTTTGCAGAGCGGACTTTTTGACGAAGTAATGGTTTCGACCGATGATGAAGAGATAGCGGAGATAGCTTGCGGATACGGGGCCAAAGTTCCTTTTATGCGCAGTGCTGAGACCTCGAATGATTATGCCGGCACGGCCGATGTAATTCTTGAAGTTTTAGAGATGTATAAAGAGCGAGGCAGGGAATTTGATACAGTTTGTTGCATTTACTCGACAGCTCCTTTTGTCACTCCTGAAAGGCTTCGGGAAGCATACGGAAAAATGAATTCGGAGATTGATTCTGTTTTCACTTGTGTGGCTTATTCCTATCCTATACAGCGTAGCCTTCATATTGTAGACGGGAGAATCGGTATGGTTTATCCCGAATACATGAATGCACGTTCCCAAGATTTGGAGCCGATTTATCATGATGCCGGTCAGTTCTATTTTTCTCGCATAAACTCCTTTGTAGAGAGCCGAACCTTTTGGGGGAAGAACACAGCCGGACTGGTACTTTCCGAACTCGAAGTGCAGGACCTCGATACGCTGACTGACTGGACATTGGCGGAAATGAAGTATGAGTTACTTCATAGATGATGTAATGCAGAAAATCTATTTCCGTGCCGACGCAAGCGCTACCATCGGTTACGGTCACTTTATCCGTACTCTGGCTTTGGCCGATATGCTGAAGGACGATTTCGATTGTACCTTTTTTACTTGCCATCCTACCTCATATCAGGTAAGTGAGATGGAGAAGGTATGTCCTTTCATCCCCTTGCAAGAGGAAACGCATTCTGCTGATTTCCTTTCCCATTTGCAAGGTGATGAAATTGTGGTGCTCGACAATTATTTCTTCACTACCGATTATCAGCGTGCCATTAAGCAAAAAGGTTGCCGCCTGGTGTGTGTGGATGACATGCACGACAAGCACTATGTGGCAGATGTTGTGATTAATCATACTTTGACTGACTCCGGACTTTTTGATGTGGAACCTTACACTAAACTTTGTTTGGGATTCGACTGGGCATTACTGCGTAGACCGTTTATAGAAGCTGTAAACAAACTCTGTTCTTGTGCAAAACGTACAGAAAGTATAACCATTACTTTTGGTGGTGTGGATTCCTTTGACTTTACTGGCCATTACATTCGTGAAGCTATGCAATTGCCTACTGTCAGCCAGATAACTGCAGTGGTAGGTGATGCTTATCAACCTCAAAAGCCGAGGGTACGGGATAGGCGAGTGTCTTATTGCTCCAATTTAACAGCTCAACAGATGGCCGAACTTTTTTGTGCTTCCGATTGGGTGATCTGTTCAGCAAGTACTGTAAGTATTGAGGCCATTGCTTGTGGTGCCAAGTTGGCTGTAGGTTGGTATGTAGATAATCAGGCTGATTATTATTCACTGTTAACCTCTACTGGAGGAGTTCTTCCTTTAGGAAATATTAAGGATAATCCCATACCTCTGACATCTTTAGAGATTGCTGGGGTTGATAACTTGCAGATAAAGAGTGGTATTCGTGAACGCTATATTAATCTGTTTGAAGAATTGGGAAGAAATGTGCATTGACGATGATCGCATTCTTTTCGGAAAAATTCTCATAATGGACAATTGATGCAGGAATAGAACAGATAATTTTAATTATTTAGCAATTGAATGATACAAATAGACAAACAAGCGGTTTATAAATATAATGGTTATGTTTTCCAACACTTCTCTATTTTGTCGGAAGAACTCCTAAAGCAAATATTGGATTGGAGGAATACTTTTGAGATAAGGCAGTTTATGTATAATACAGATGTAATATCTCTTGAAAATCACTTGAATTTTACGAAAAACCTTGCTCAACGAGAAGATTGTTACTATTGGTTAGTAACAAAAGATAATGTTCCCTATGGTGTCTTCAATCTGACCAATATAGACCATGAAAGAAGAATCGCTGAATTAGGCTATTATATGGCACCTTCCCAAATGAGAAGTGGAGGGGGACTTGATTTTGTTTATACTATCATCTGTTTTTCTTTTGAGGTTGCAAAATGTATAAAACTGGTAGGTTCAATTGATATAAACAATACCGATGCATTGTTATTGGATGAGTTTTTAGGCTTTGTTTTGGGTGATACGGTGGAGTCCGACGGATATTGTCATAACCGGAAATTCATTGAATGGGAGCTTTCAGAACTTCATTATAGAAGTATTACAGTATATAGAAATGATATACGTAAATTGGTCCGCTTTATTAGAGATAAACGCAAATAGAGAATCATGTTATCAAATTTTCATTTTCACCATATAGGATACGCTGTTACCAGTATTGAAAAAACAATGTATTATTACATTGATGGGGGATATTCTTGTTCATCTGTGATATTTGATCCAATACAGAATGTAAATATCTGTTTCCTTACAAAAGAAGGAGAGCCTATGATTGAACTTCTTGAACCTGTTGATGAGAATTCTCCAATCAATAAAAATCTTGAGAAGAATGGAGTTTGTCCGTATCATTGCTGTTATAGTGTAGAAAATATAGAAGATGCCATCGCACGGCTTCGTAAAATGAGGTTCATGGTGGTAAGCTATCCGGCAGAAGCAGTAGCTCTCAATAATCATCGGGTAGCTTTTCTCTATAATAAAGATATCGGTTTAATTGAATTATTAGAACAAAAATGAAATTCTTTATTTTTAGAAACAATACGCTGGAAAATATCTTCGGCACAGACGAAGTGGAGTATTCTGGTTACGAAGATATATCATATATACCTCAAAATACATCTTTGTATTTGTGGATGTATCAAATACCCATAAGATGGAATCAGAAGCAACTGGCTGACGAAATTGATGCATATATTAGAAAAATGCAGCTTGTTTTCTCGCAGGTTCCACAAGGGAAAGAATTTGTAGCATTCACATTGGTAGACATCTTTCCTACGAGATTTACTGATGCCAATTTTATTGTAAGGGAGGCTATCGTCCGGTATAATACCCAACTGTATAATATGGCTGGAACGAATGTAAATTTTAAGGTGATTGACTTTTCTGAGTTTACTTCCCGTTATAGGTCAGAGGAATTGATTGGATGGAAATTCTATTTTATTTCTCAAATGTATATATCTTCTAAAATTACCAGTGAATTTGCTACATGGGTAGACTCTAAAATACAGAATATAGCTTTAAAGAGAAAGAAATGCCTCATTCTTGATTTGGATAATACTTTGTGGGGTGGAGTCCTTGGCGAGGAAGGCATTAATGGTATACAAATTGGCGGGGACTATCCAGGTAAGGCATTTTTATATTTTCAGGAAGCGCTGTCTGCGTTAAGTAAAGAGGGTATTATTTTATCTGTTTGTAGTAAGAACAACGAAGAAGATGTATTCGAAGCTTGGGAGCAAAATCCGTTTATGGTTTTAAGGAAAAAAGATTTTGTTGCTATTCGTATAAATTGGAATGACAAGGCTTCGAATATCGTGGAACTGTCTAAAGAGCTGAACATAGGTCTTGATAGTATGGTGTTCATTGATGACAATCCGGCAGAGCGTGAATTAGTAAAACAGACCTTGCCTATGGTGGCTGTCCCGGACTTTCCAAAACAAGCATATATGTTACCGCAGTTTTTCATGCAATTAGTTCGTGATTATTTTGAAGTTTACGAAATTACCGGTGAAGATAAAAAGAAGACGGAACAATATAAGGCAAATGCGGAACGTACACGCGAACAAGCCAAATTCTTAAACTTTGAAGATTTTCTTCGTTCATTAGAAATTAAAATTGAGCTTCAGAAGGTGGACTCATTCAATATATCACGAATTGCTCAGATGACGCAAAAAACAAATCAGTTTAATTTAACGACCCAACGTTATTCTGAAGCTGATGTCAGACAACTTCTGGATAATCAATGGAAAATCTATTGCATCAGAGTTTCAGATAAATTTGGTGATAATGGTATCACGGGAGCAGTTTTCATCGCTGATAATAGTATTGAGAATATATTGCTTAGTTGTCGTATATTAGGTAAAGGTATTGAAACGGCTTTCATTAAATTTGTATTTAAATTGTTGGTTGAGGATGGTGTGTCAGCTTTAGAAGCAAAATTTATTCCTACTCTCAAAAACAGACAAGTGGCTGATTTTTATGACCGGCTTGGCTTTTCTGTGATGCGAGTAGAAGAGGGTGTTAAATACTATATGGCGAATATTGACAAATTAGATTTGTCAATACCTGATTATTATTCAATAACAGTTAAACAATAAAGTTATGATTACGAATGAAGAAATAATGGATGTGATGAGAGCTGTTTTAAAAACAGATGTAGATGAGAATACCTCTCAGAATAATTGCGAAAAGTGGGATAGTATGAACCATTTGAATCTGGTTATAGAATTGGAAGATACTTTCGAAGTAGAGCTTGAGCCTAATGAAATCAGTTTGATGAAATCTTTCTCTGACATCAAAAATATTATTTCAAACAAGTTACAATAAGAACCATTATGGGAAAAACATTTATCATAGCCGAGATGTCGGCGAATCATAATGGTAGCAAGCAGATAGGCATAGAAACAATTCGTGCTGCCAAACGTGCAGGTGCAGATGCTATCAAGCTCCAAACATATACAGCTGATACCATAACGTTGGATAATGATAAAATGGAGTTTATGGCTGATTCTACAAGTGTTTGGGCCGGCATGCGTTTGTACGATCTCTATAAGCAAGCCTATACCCCTTGGGAGTGGCACGAAGAATTGTTTCGTGTGGCCAAGGAGGAAGGACTTATCTGTTTTTCATCACCGTTTGATAAAACTGCGGTAGATTTCCTGGAATCCTTGGGCAACCCCATTTACAAAATTGCCTCTTTTGAAATTACGGATATTCCTTTAATAGAGTATGCCGCCAAGAAGATGAAACCGATGGTGATGTCTACCGGCATTGCCACTGAAGAAGACATTCAGTTGGCTGTAGATACTTGCCGTGCGGCGGGCAATGATGATATTACGCTGTTGAAATGCACCTCCTCTTATCCTGCCCCCATTGAGGAAGCCAATCTGTGCATGATAAAGGATTTAGCCGAGCGCTATGGAGTGAAGTCCGGTTTGTCCGATCATACCATTGGCAGTGTGTCTGCCGTAGTGGCTGTGACACAAGGTGCAACCATGATTGAAAAGCATTTTATTATCGACCGTAGTATTGGCGGCCCCGATGCCTCATTCTCAATGAACGAGCAGGAGTTTGCCCAAATGGTGAAAGATATACGCATGGCCGAAGCGGCTATCGGCTCAGTATCGTATGAACTTACTGATAAGATGAAGTCGGGAAGGGAGTTCTCCCGTTCGCTCTATGTAGCCGAGGATATGAAAGCCGGAGAAGTGATTACAGAGCAGAACGTTCGCTCCGTTCGTCCGGGCTTCGGTTTGCACCCTAAGTATCTGAAAGATATATTGGGAAAGAAAGTAAATCAGGATTTGGAGAAAGGAACGAGATTTGCATGGGAGTTCGTGAATAGTTAGAGGTCATCAAAAAAGAGAATATTGTTACTGCAATTCTTAAAAATAAAACTATCTTTGCGGTAGTCTAAACACTAAAAACATAGTCTATATGAATCGCAAGGAATTGGTGAAGCGTCTGAAATATATGATAAAGAGTGTTGCTCCCAACTCTCAGACTATTCTTTATGGTTCTGAGGCACGTGGAGAGGCAAAACAGAATAGTGACATTGATATTCTGATTTTAGTGGATAAAGATACAGTTTCTCCTATGGAGGAGGATGTCATTACTGCTCCAATATATGATTTGGAAATAGAAACAGGTACTATTATTAGCCCGATTGTGATGACTCGTAAAGCTTGGGAGGCAGCAAAGAGAAAGACTGTATTTTATTATAATGTAATGAAAGATGGTGTGTTGCTGTGATGGAAGAGGATATAAAGCGTGATATTGTCAATTATAGGCGTCAAAAGGCATGTGACTTGATGCATGATGTTGATGTCTTGATAGATAATGAACTATGGAATTCTGCTGTAAATAGGATGTATTACGCTTGTTTTCATATGGTTTCAGCATTGTTGATTTTGCATGGAATTGAAGTGAAAAGTCACATGGGAGTTCGACAAGCTTTTGGACTTCATTTTGTAAAGACGAATTTGTTGTCGTCTGAATGCGGGCGTATCTTTTCTAAAATTTACGATAAAAGGCAGTCAAGTGATTATGATGATTTCAAAGAGTTTACCAAAGATGAAATTGATAATTTGTATCCTCAGATTTCATTCTTGATAAGTGAAGTTGATAGATTGATTACAGAAAAATAGATTTCCTTCTTCCCCTCTTTTTTTAGTATCTTTCATCCCCCTTCGTTAGGAAAATACGAACAGATTTTGTTCCTTTGCAAGTAAACAATGCCCCTACGGAACGAATGACAAATATCACCCCGTTGCTTTACCAAAGCGGGTATGTGACGATAAAGAATTATTCTCCGCTTACACATCTTTATACGCTGGATATCCCCAATAAAGAAGTGCGCATGGGGTTGATGAATTTGGATATAGAATAAAAAAGGGAGCCTTTTACAGCCCCCTATACTCCCTTTCCGCATCGAAGCACGGACAAGCTTTCACCGGATTCAAGTCGTGATGCCCAATAATCAGTGCCCGTGGAAAGATGCGTTTCAACTCGCGTAGCAGTGCCAGCAACGAAGCCTTCTGCTCCAAAGTGCGGGTATCAGCAGGACAGCCTTCGGCATCCAACCCTCCTTCGTAACAGATGCCGATGGAGTGGCGGTTGTGATTGAGGCAATGCGCACCTATTTTTTCCAACGGGCGGCCGCGGTGTATTTCGCCGTTGCGGGTCAGATAGAAATGATAGCCGATGTCACGGAAGCCGCGGTGGTGGATGTGGTCGCGGCGGCAATCCTCAAAGCCCAGGGCCACGCCTTGAGGCGTGGCTGAGCAATGAACAATGAGCAGGGTAATCGTACGCATGGCTATTTGCAAGCGCCCAGACCTAAAGCTCCCGCTATGGCGGTAGCTACGGTGATGATTACTTTGAGGACAATGCCCCACACGGATTTTGACTTTTTGTCTTCACTCATGATGATTGGTAATTGATAATTAGTAATTTGTAATTATTCTCATCCTAACGGATTCTCGCCTTGATCACCGTCACTTCCTCCGGAACCGCCGTCGGAACCACTGCCATCGGGAGCTTTTCCGCCTACGGTGTACAGGGAAGATTCCTTCAGCTGTCCATCCAGGTTGATTTGGGCATTACTCAGTTCGCCGGTGGCACGGGCGCGGAGCTTCAGCCCCTTCACGTTGTTGGCCAGCGAGAAGTCGGCAGCGGATTGCGCCCCTTTCTTGCTGACGATTCCTACGGAGAAGATGGCAAGGTCATCCAGTTTCACGTTCTTGCCGTCCAGAATCAATTCTTTGGTGCAGGAAACCATGTCTGCCAGTACCCCCTTGATGACACCACTCGAATAGGGGGTGTTGTGATTGGACATGTGCTTGGCCAGCTTTTCGATGTCGAAGGTTTCTTCGATTACGGGGCGTGCATACCAGAGGCCTTTCAGCGGGCTATCTTCGCCCGTCACTTGATACTTTTTGTAACGAATCATACAATTAAAATTTAGAAGTTAAAGGATAAAAACATTTGCTGTGTTGAACTCAACGATGCAAAGATAAGGCTGTGGATACGGGCGTTTGCCGGTTTTTGCAGGTTCTCGTCTGTTTGGGTCTGTTTTAGTCGGTTATTTACGCTTGTAAGTTTGATAATGTCATGATTTATAGTTACTTTTGATGAAATATAAATCGTAACTGTCAACTATGGATTCTTTTGTCATACGTACATACGGGCGTACTGAATTGGCCCAAATCTATTGTCCCAATCTTTGTCCGGAGGCTGCCTTCCGCAAACTGAAACACTGGATAGACCTTTGTCCCGATTTGCGTGACGGACTTTCCGCCTTGGGCGGTTCTTCCCGTTCCCGCTCTTATACGCCTGCCCAGGTGCGGCTGATAGTGGCTGCACTGGGAGAGCCTTAAACTTGAGGTTGGGCGGCGTAAAGGTCAGGTTGGGAAGCGTAAACCTGAGGTTGGTACACTTGGTACAGAGGTTCATCCATCCTTTCGCCTCACACACATACGCGTGCGTGAAGCGAAGTGAATGTCAGACTTTGGGTTTCCGGTAGTTTCCCTTGCCATCCACATTTTCCACCAGCCCGTGTTTCTGCATACGTTTGAGCCAGGTGGAGGCGGTTTCCGATTTGATGCCCATCTCTCCGGCTTTCTGCAGGAAAGAGGCCCGTGTGAATTCTTCTTCCATGCTGTCTACCAGCGCATCCCGGTCGGCATTGCCGCGGCTTGCCACTTCGGTGTTGGGCAGGAAGGAGAGGATATGGGTGGTATGCCGGTACAGGCTTTCGGCCAGTGAGAGTACGGCATGGAAGTCATCGGAAGCAATGAGGAGATCCCATCGGCTGACAATGTGGTCTTTCAGATTGTCTGTGGCTGTGTGAGGGTCGGGCGACACGTAAGGCGAGGCGGTGATTTCCCCTTGTTCCATTGCGCGGAGCATGGCCACCACTTCCATGATGCGGCAGATGTTGATGGCTAGACGTGCCACGCTGCTTGACATCTCGTTTCCGTTGGTCAGTCCGGAGCGTACGAAAAGCCGGGAGAAGAGCCGGTTGAATTCATCTTTCTGTCCGTCTGTAAGGTGAAGGGTGAATATTCCGTTCATGACAATGTTTTTCAGTTTGTCCTTCCATTCCATGCCCAGAGCCTTGAAGGTATCTTCAAGATCGCTGTCATTGCGGTCGAACTGGTTTTGCCAATGATGTATGGCAGGCATGTAGTAGAATACTTGGCGGGAAAAGAGCCCGTTCTCAGCAGTGGGAATCAGGGGTTTCACTTGTGAGGGGGTGCCTGACAGAAGTACGGAAAGATAAGTTTTCTTTACCTCTCGGTATTCGTGGTCAGTGCGGCGGTTGTAGGACAGTCGGTCGTGGTCGAAGGCTTTGCGCATGGTGTCGCTCCAGTGTCCGTATTCCGAACCGATGGCGGTGGAGATGGTGTCGGCTTCGCTTTCGCATATCAGTCCGGTACCGTCGGAGTCCATCAGGTTTTGCAGGATGCCGGTTCCGGTGTTGTTGCCCGAGATGAGGAACATCTTGTTGAGAGGCATTACGGGAGTCTCCGTTTTTCCGCGTTCCTTGCCCAGTGTGTCGTATTTTGCTTTTTCGCGGCGGTAACATGCCATACTTTCGTCTACCTGCTCACGTATTTCATCGTGAATGGGTTCGGCAAGCAGGCGTACCAAGGAGAGCACTCCTTTGCCGGATGCAGGTAGGGCTACTACAAAGGTTTGCAGGCAGGGGGACATCATTTTTCCTCCGTAGGAACATCGGACGTGTTTTCCCATACTGGCACCCAATACGGTGATGGCACCCAGTAGCAGTACATCGTATTGGGCGAGGGAGGTTCCGCAGCTCATGATGCGATTCAGGGGATAAGGCCAGTGGAGGTGTTCGTCGAAAGTGGGTAATGGAGACAGTGGTTCAATGCCCGATGCGGACTCTTCCTCGCGTGCGCGTGTGTGTGAGGTAGAAGAGAGGGGTGAACTTTGTGTACCAAGTGTACCAATGGCGGGTGCGGCTTCATGCTGAATCTTCACGCCGCAAAGCTCGGCCAGATGAAAGGCGGTTCCCAGATGCACGTCGTTACGGCCGGTCTTCAGGGCATTGCTGAAGAGCTTGTCGGCTGCCCGTCGGTCGTACTTGGACGACAGGCTGCACAGACTTAAAAAATCATGCCGTCCTGCTTCTCCGCAGTCGGTGGCAATGGCAAATGCCAGTTGTATATATTCTTGATAGGTTGGAGCAATGTCTGCTCCTGCATTTCTGACTGCTTCGGCCAGAAGGTGCAATGAAGATAGTGGTTCCATCGGATTTGGTAATTTATAATTAGTAATTTGTAGTCGGTGATTTGCAATGACTCATCATTCGAAGTTCACAACTTTTCTGAGCAGTGCTTTCGGGTCATGGCAGAGGAAACAGGCGCGTACGAGGTCTTTCCCCGAAGTGTCCACTCCTTTTCCGGGTTGTGTGTTTTCGGCGTCATACATGCAGTGGACGTAGTTCATGGCCCATTGTATTCCTTCTGCAGGATTCTGTCCGTGAAGACAGGGAACAAACGCTTTTACGCCCCGTCCGGTGGGGCTGATGAACACCAGCGCAGGGCATAGATAGGGGTCATCAAACAGTTGTTGCCGTAAGTTTTCCGTTTCTTCTGCGGATTCAAGGTGGTCGATATCGACTACAACCAGGCCGGAGGATTCCGTGAGGCAGTCGCTCCGTCGTCGGGTGAATACGCCGCAGGGGGTGACGTAGGGCAGTGTTTGCTGCTTTAGGTATCGGCAGGCGGTTTCGTCGCCTCGCAGTGCGGCGTTTCTTACAGCAAGTGTCAGTGTGGCAAGGTGTTCATTGGAGGTGATTAGTTTGTACACTTCCTCGAGATTCATAGTCCGCAGTGGAGTCAGCGTGGCGCTTTTTACGTTTTTTCCGGTTGCCGCATCTTTTACGGGTGAGATGGGCGGCATGAATAGCGACATTTTAAGAGTGTTTTTCATCGTATGTTTTTTAAAATTATTGTGCAAAGTTAGGTAACTTATTTCACCCAATCTTTTCCGTATACGGAAAAGATTTTAAGCTGGCTAAAGTATAAATAACAATCTATAACATTATAGAAACTATTATACAATTCACATAACCGAAAATTGACATGAATGAAAACTGTATGCACTCTTCATTGGGTGCTTTTATCGAAACTTTACGTAAAATGAGAAAGATTACTATCGCGGAACTTGCTTTGGAAGCTCATATCAGTACAAAAACGTATATCCATATAAAAAAGGGCTCGATGCAAGACTAAGCGCCTACTTATCGCTGATTTTCTACTATTTCAGGGATTTGGAGGATGAGGAAATCAGGCGGGTGATTAATGGGTGGCTGGATGAATGGTTTAAGGTGAGAAAGAAGGAATAAGAGAAGGTGCCTTGCTCTCAGTCACTTTTATATAAATTATATGATAAAGTCAATTATTCAACTTCTTCGCCCACATCAATGGCTGAAGAATCTATTCATTTTTTTGCCGCTCTTTTTCGACCGTCAATTGACGGATCTGGATAAACTATTGGCAGTGGTGGGAGCATTTGTAGCGTACAGTCTTGCCGCCAGTGCGATTTACTGTTTCAATGACATTTGGGACGTAGAGGCTGATAGGCAACATCCCAAGAAGTGTAAACGCCCTATTGCTTCAGGAAAAATATCAAAAGGGATGGGATATGGTATTAGTGCGATACTTGTCACAATGTCACTGCTTTTACTTGTTACTTATACAGGAAGGGAAAAATGGTATTTATTTGGCATAATATGTTTCTATCTACTTCTTAATATTGCCTACTGTGTGAAGTTGAAACAGATTACGATTATTGATGTATTTATCATTGCATTCGGATTTGTACTTCGCATTTTTGTGGGTGGTGTAGCTGTGGGTATTCACCTCTCTCATTGGATTATTTTGATGACGTTCTTATTGGCTCTCTTCTTGGCTTTTGCCAAACGTCGGGATGACGTGGTCATCTACCAAGAAACTGGAGTGTCGGCTCGAAAAAACGTCAACCGCTATAACCTTGAGTTTATGAATCAAACCATTGGTATTATTGCTAGCATTACGATGGTTTGTTACATCATGTACACGGTGAGTGAGGAGGTTGTGGAGCGCATGCATACGCAATACCTTTATGCCACTTCCGTCTTTGTATTGGCAGGCATCGTCCGCTATTTGCAAATCACTATTGTCGATGTAAAGAGTGGAAGTCCCACTAAGGTGCTGATGAAAGATCGCTTTGTACAACTCTGTATCATAGGTTGGATATTGACGTTTATTCTCATACTCTATTGTTAAATTGCTAAGATGAAACAGATTGTTGCATTCGACTTCGATGGTACCATTACCAATCGAGATACACTGCTTGAGTTCATCAAGTTCGCAAAAGGCAAGACAGCTTTTTATCTTGGCTTTTTGCTTCATCTGCCTTGGTTGTTGGCTATGAAGTGTCACCTCTATCCCAATTGGAAGACCAAGCAGATGATTTTCTCCTATTTTTTTAAAGGAGTGAATTTGGATGAGTTCGATGCAGTCTGTTATAGATTCTTTATGGAGAGAGGTGAAAATTTGCTCTATCAGGATGCGGTTAAACAGATAAAACAGCACCTATATAGAGGCGATGAAATAGTCGTTATTAGTGCCAGCATTGATAATTGGGTAAAGCCATTTGCTGAGAGCTTAGGCATTAATCAAGTTTTGGGGACTCAGCTGGAGTTATCAGGAACCGGACACCTTACGGGTCGTTTCGCTACTGCCAATTGCTATGGCGAAGAGAAGGTGAAACGCTTGCTGCAGCTCTATCCTGACAGAACTCAATATCGACTGGTAGTTTATGGAGACAGTCGAGGAGATAAGGAACTCCTTGCTTTTTCGGATGAATCATATTACAAACAGTTCAATAGATGAATATTCTTTTAATTCTTATTAGTGTGCTGCTAAATTGCGCTGCTCAGCTTTGTATCCGCAAGGGTATGCTGATTGTAGGTGAAGTCGGTATGAGTGGCATGGTGCAAAATTTGGGTGCCATGATATCCAACCTCTGGTTGTGGGGAGCCATGGTTTGTTATGCTGTGAGCATTTTGATGTGGATGGCTGTATTGAGCAAAGTAGAAGTAAGTTTTGCCTATCCGTTCCTAAGTATCGGCTATGTGGTGGCAGCTTTGGTGGGTTACTATTTCTTTGATGAATCACTGACGTTCACACGCATTGCTGGCATAATGGTGATTTGTGTTGGTGTTTATTTAATCTCTAGAAGTTGACAAGATGAAATATTTTATATTTGGAGGTAATGGCTTTGTGGGCCGTTACTTGGCGAATGCCTTACTGGAGAGAAATGAAAAGGTGGTTGTATGTGACTTACACCCAACCCTTGATGAACGAGTTACAAAGGGTTGCGAGTATCGACAGACTGATATTCGTGATAAGCAACAATTGTCTACTATACCCATTTCTGCGGATGACATTATTATCAATCTTGCTGCTAATCAATACCATACCAAGGTGCCCCGTGATAGAAGAAACTACTTCTTTAGCGTAAATACTGTTGGCACAGAGAATATCCTTGAAGCGATTTACAACAAGGGATGTCGAAATTACCTGATGTTCACGACAGATATGACCTACGGAAAACCTCAATACTTGCCTGTTGACATTGAACATCCGCAAAATCCTTTCGGCCCATACGGTCAGAGCAAGAAAGCATGTGAAGAAATCTGCTTTGAATATCGGAAGAAGGGTATGAATATCACCATCTTCCGTCCCCGTATGATTAACGGTCCCGGCCGTTTGGGTATATTGGTGAAACTCTTCAAACTGATTGATATGAACTTGCCTGTTCCCACCATTGGTAACGGAAAGAATCACTATCAGATGATTTCTGTATTCGATTGTGTGAGTGCAATTCTCTGCGCCATTGATAAAGGTTTGCCTAATAAGGAGTACAATCTCGGTTCCAAAAACTCACCCGATATACGTACACTTTTAAAAGGTGTAATTGCATCAGCCCATTCACACTCGGCTGTGATTCCTACCCCCGGGAAATTAGTTAAGTTTATACTCAATATTTTTGATAGCATCGGCTTGACCATCATGTACAAAGAACAATTCATGATAGCAGATGAAGAGTATATTCTTGATATTAAGCAGACAGAAGACGATTTGGATTGGCATCCTCAATATAATGATGAGGATATGCTGAAGGAGGCGTATCAAATGTATAAAAAGCAATAAAAATTGGACCATGAGACTAAAGAATAAAAATGTGTTGTTTTTTACAAAGCTGATTGTGTTTGGCGCTTTATTTATGATGATACTTCCCTTTATTTTGTTTGGGGAGAACAATTACATCACTGTTCATGATAACTTAGACCAATTTCCACCCTTTTGGTCAATTGCTAAAAAGGTTGGACTTTTCTCTTTTGATGTATCTACCGGAGTCATGGATAACACACCGGCTGTCTATTTCGGCTGGGGAGGCTTTACCATCCAGAACTTTGCCTATTATCTCTTACCGGCTTATGTCGCCTACGTATTGACTTATTTAATTTCATTGCTCGTTGGCTTCTTTTCAATGTACAAGTTGCAGTGTATATTATTTGGAAAGGAGCATCGTGAAATCCTATTATTCACTTCTCTGCTTTTTGCCATTTTACCGGTAATCCCTGCTTGGTCTATCTCAGTGGCATCCATACCGTTGGCTTGTATCGTGTTTTATCATATTTATAAGGGAGGAAGTAAATGGTGGCTGTTGGCGGCACTTTTCCTCCCCTTCTTGATGGAGTTTCATTGCAGTGCTTTGTTTGCCTGTGGCTTTTGGTTAGCGGGTATGGTTATCGCTTCAATAAAAAGCAAGCGTTTTCACTCCACACTATTTGTGGCATTCTTACTGTTATGCATTGGTGTGGTGATATTCAACTTTAAACTGTTCTACATGCAGTTTGCCGTTGGTGAAGACCTGAATCGGAATCACTTTATTATAGAACCAATCAACATTGCTATTGGTTTGTACCATTATTTTGTGGAGGGTTTTTATCATGCTTCTACCATTCAGAAATACGTGGTATTTCCAGTTTGTTTTATTACGTGCTGTTATGTGGCTTGGCAGTGGATAAGAAACAAAACCGTTACAAAAGAGCAATCTGTCTTTTTTATTTGTGGAACCATGGCGTTTATTTGTTCATTCGTAGCAGCAGCAGATGAAGCCTTTTGGTTCGATGACCTTAAAAATTTAATCTCCGCCCTAGATGGTTTTTCCTTTGCACGCTTATTTGTCTTCAACCGTCTCTTTTGGTACGTAGCTTTCAGCGCCAGCCTTATGATGTGCTTGCGTAATCGGTATCTCAAACGGATTGTACCTTTTATTCTGATTGTCCAGTTAGGTTATATAATGCTGTCGCGTACTACTTATAACGACTCCATTTATTCATTAGCAGCGAACACGATTCCTTCACTAAAGAAAGATCATCTCACTTGGAAGGAGTTTTATGACGAAGCTCTTTTTACGAAGATAAAGAAGGATATTAATTATAAAGGTGAACCGGTAGCTGCTGTAGGCTATCATGAAATGATATTGATGTACAATGGTTTTAATTGTATCGGTGGATATCTTTCCTGCTATCCCTATAAAGATATGTTGAAATACCGTCGTTTGATTGAGCCACAACTCAACGTGAACGAAGAAATCCGCCATTACTATGATATTTGGGGTGGTCGCCGCTACCTTTATTGTGAAGGTGTGGACTATCAGCCCACTCGGAAAAAGTGTGAACAATCGGTTGAGTTACTTATTAATGCCGATGTATTTCGCAATGAATTTGGCGGCAAGTATATACTTAGTCGTGCGAAACTTTCCAATGCGGCAGATTTGGGGTTTGACTTTGTAGGGAAGTGGGATAGTGTCGAAGGGGTTTATACAATGTATGTTTATGAAATGAAGTAATTTTGTGGATAGAAAATCAAGATGGGATATGGAAAATGAAATGATAGCAAGTAAACTGTCGAATTTTTGATTTAATGGCAATAATATCCCAACTTCGTAATAATAAGATCCTTCTTAAGGGTGGGCTGTTTTCTCTCTTCTCTTTCTTTAATCAGGGTGTGGGCTTCCTGCTTCTGATCATTTTGGCTAAATACATTGTTCCTGTTTCGACAAGACTCTTTTGGTAGAAAAGAACCGCTTTAGCGCGAACTAAAATTTCACCTACCTTATAGGCCACTAAAAGTAACTATTCGTGCATTCATCAAGATAATTCACATCACTATTTGGAATGTTTCGTAAATGCAAAGCCTGAAAGCATAGGAGAATAAGATAGATAAAGATTACTTTTGATGATTATTCAACGTATTCTAAATAATAAGAACTTCCGAAATGGTGCCTTATTTGCACTGTTTTCCTTCTTTAATACCGGTATCAACTTTGTCATTATGATGGTGATGGCACGGTTTATTAAACCGGATTCTTATGGACAGTTGAGTCTATTCACTACTATGGTTTCTTTGCTTTCCATTTTTATCTGCTTGAATACAAATGGTTTTATAGGAGTGAATTTCTTCTCTTCATCTAAGGAGAAGATTCAACGATTGTTGAATGTAGTAGTGTTGACAACATTACTTGCCTATATGGTAATGCTGACGGCGATGTGCTGTTTTACGTCGGCTTTAGAGGAGGTGTCGGGGCTAACGATTGTCTATCAGTTTTATGCCATTTCCTTCTGTGCATTGAATGTAATGAATGCATTGTTGCTTGATGTTTGGCGTCTGGAGGAAAAGGTGTGGAGATATGGCACGTTTTCGGTCTTGCTGGTAATATGTAATCTAATTTTGACGGTTTTGTTCGTGGGATTCTTAAGGTGGGACTGGCAGGGCAGAATGTATGCGCAGGTGATTACTTGTGCTGGCTTTGCAGTGCTGGCTTTCTATATTTTGACCAAGAAGAATTATCTCCGGATGGTTTTTCCGAAAAAGGAGGATTTTGTAGGTGCATACCGTTTTGGTATTCCTCTGATTCCTCACACTACTTCTTTTTGGTTGCGGCAAGGGTTGGATAGGTATGTCATTAATGCCTTTACTACGCAGGCGATGGTGGGATTGTTTAGTTTTGCTGCTAATTTTGCCAATATCATACAGATTATAGGTAGTGCTTTCAATGCATCTTATTCGGTGAATATTTATAAAACGTTGGCTACAGCAAATATAGATAGTGTAAAACTGCTACGACGCAATTGCTGGTACTTGGTAGGTGTTTATTTTGTAATTACATTGCTGATTTTTTTGTTCGCGTCTCTATTGATACCCTTTGCCTTTCCCCAATATAATGATTGCATAATTTATTTGTTTCCGTTATGTGGCGGGGCTATGTTTCAATGCTTTTATTTGGTGTATGTCAATATATTATTCTTTTATAAAAGGACAAAAATATTGATGTATATCACATTTACATGTTCGCTGTTGCATTGTATTATGTCGCTTTTACTGACGAAATATGGAGTGATTTATACGGCATATATTTCATTGTTTAGTAATATGCTGATATTTATGGGGGTATATGGATATTCAAAGAGAATACTGAGGATTTGTTTTAAAGCCGATGGTGATTGATTTGTAATGTGAAGCTTTCCAAATGTAAAAAATAAAATTGTTTTATGGAAATTTTATTTTATAAACCCTGCTCTTTTTTTGTTAGATTATGTAAAAGCTTAAATTATTTCTACGAGAATTTTCGTCGGCGAAACTTTGATTATATACAATTGAGTAAATTTTCAAGTACCCGTTTTTCTCTCTTCCACCGAGTTTGAAGATACCGCTCCATTCCCAGATGATAATATTTGGAATGGTGAGCATCAAGAGCGACAATCAAGTCTCTCAGACTTTCACGATTGGAGAGTGGTCCGAACATCAAAGCTCCAACAAGTGAAATGCTTCACGTACTTGTCGCTATCATGCTTATGAACGATGTAGTTGAACTTGTTTCTATCTAAGAATACTATCAATTGAGAGAAGACGAATTTATTCTTATGCATATGCTGACCTATTTTAGGCAGCACAAAGATGAGACTTGAAATCCGTTTAAATGAAAAAACTCTGTAACTAACTAAATTTCAGATATATCAAAGAATGATTTCAGATTTTAATGGGACGGCAATGAAAAGAATTATCAAAGCAGTAGTTAATGGTTCAAAGTGTTTATTTAAGTCGTTATTGTTCTGCTATTTTAGATTAAGGGAAAAGTTTTTATATGGTCATTATGAGTTTTCTTATAGTTCACAGAATAAAGGGAAACGCATATACATATTGTGTAATGGGCCTTCTTTAAAACAGGATTTACCTGAGTTAATGAATGACAAGTTATTTATGGAAGAAGATAAAATATGCGTTAATTACTTTTTTTATAATGAAGTCATTAGAGAATTGAAGCCTACGATATATTGTTTGGCCGACCCTTGTCTTTTTAAAACTGCTCATATTGGAATATTTAATGAAATAAATGGTATTGTTGATTGGGATATGCAATTGGTTATACCTCTGTATGGAAGTGAAATAATCAAAACGATAAAATCGATGCTGACAAATAAGCATATAACACTTGTTGCAATATCAGCTTTGCTTTATACCGGCTTTGAAAAAAGCAGATATAAATCGTGGAAGGCTGGTCATTCTGTACCGTCTTTTGTCAACATATCAGTTATGGCTTCCTATGTAGCCTTAAACATGGGCTTTTCCGACATCTATTTATATGGAGTTGAACACACTTTCTTTGAAAATATGGGGGTGGATGATGAGAATCGACTTTATTTGACTGATAGCCACTTCTATGGCTCTGAAAAGCGTTATGTTTTGCGTGATGGGCAGCATTGGCATATAAAGGATTGGCTATATGACAAGTATCTTACATTCCTGGAACATGAAAGGATACGTGGATATGCTGATTATTTGGGCGCTACCATTGTAAACTGTACGAAGAATTCATTGATAGACGCGTATGTACGTTTGTCGCAAATAAAAAAATATACTTAGAAATATGAAAGTAGTTCTTTTGGCTGGTGGTTTTGGCTCGCGCATTTCTGAGGAATCTCAGTTCAAACCTAAACCAATGATTGAGATAGGTGGTATGCCTATACTTTGGCATATAATGAAAGAATATGCGTATTATGGACATAACGAGTTCGTAATTTGTGCAGGTTATAAGCAAGAGTATATCAAGGAGTGGTTTTCCAATTACTTCTTGTATAACTCAGATGTAAGTTTTGATTTCCGCAATGGTAAAAATGAGGTTACTGTGCATCACAGCAATCTTGAGCCCTGGCAAGTGACAGTGGTAGATACAGGATACAACACTATGACGGGAGGTAGAATAAGACGCATACAAGAGTATGTAGGTGATGAATCGTTCTTTATGACTTATGGCGATGGTGTGTGTGATGTTGATATAAACAAACTGCTTGAGTTCCATAAATTTCATGGTAAAATAGCTACTTTGACTGCAGTAAAACAAACACAGGAAAAGGGGATTCTTGATATTGGGAGAGACCAAGCAGTGAAAGCTTTTCGTGAAAAGAACATCAATGATGGTGCACCCATCAATGCCGGATATATGGTTCTTGAACCTCGTATCTTCAAATATCTGACAGATGACACTTGTGTCTTTGAGCGTGAACCACTCAGTAAGCTTGTTGAAGAAGGCCAGCTGATGTCTTATACCCACACTGGTTTCTGGCAGTGTATGGACAACATTCGTGAAAAGACGATGCTTGAGAAGCTTTTAGCTACAGATATGGCTCCGTGGAAAAAGTGGGATAGAGCTATTCCTAACAACCCTTATAAAGATTAATTAATATATAATATTATGGTTTTCAATAATGTCTATAAAGGTAAGAGAGTCCTTGTGACAGGTAATACTGGTTTTAAAGGTTCATGGTTATCTGTATGGCTCAACATGCTCGGTGCTGAAGTATATGGATTTTCTAATGAGGTACCTACACAACCTTCGATGTTTGAAGTATGTAATCTTGCGGATAAAATTCATCATAAGTTCGGTGATATTCGTGATAGAGATGTCATGAACGCATATATTCAAGAGATAAAGCCTGACTTTATTTTCCATTTGGCAGCTCAAGCAATTGTGTCCACTTCGTACGAAAATCCTTTCGATACTATCACCACTAATGTTATAGGTACAGCGTCTGTACTTGAAGCGATTCGTAATATTACATGGGAATGTACATGTGTGCTCATCACAAGCGATAAAGCATACGATAACGTAGAATGGATTTGGGGGTATCGTGAAACAGATGCTGTTGGAGGTAAAGACGTTTATTCTGGTTCGAAGGGTGCTGCGGAACTTGTAATCAAAAGTTATTGGAAATCTTTCATCGCTGCAATCCCTAATATTAAATTGGGTGTGGGGCGTGCCGGAAATGTAATAGGAGGAGGTGATTGGGCTAAAGATCGCATTGTTGTTGATTGTGTGAAGGCATTTTCGCAGGGTGAAACTGTGGAAATCCGTTGCCCTAGGAGTACGCGACCTTGGCAACACGTTCTTGAGCCTCTTTCTGGATATCTGACATTGGGCTGGTTTCTTTATGAAGATAAGTCAGAAAATGGTGAGCCATATAACTTCGGACCTCGTGCAGAACAGACGAAGACCGTGTTTGAACTGACGCAAGATCTTGCAGAGAGGTGGGGATTGGATAAGAACAAGGCTACTAAGATAATAGGCAACATACCATTTAAGGAAGCATCGCTTTTGAAGTTAAACTGTGACAAAGCACTTTCTTATCTTAATTGGCACTCAACATTTCATTATGACCAATGTGTAAGTATGATTGCAGACTGGTATAAGGCCTATTATTTGGATCATGAAGTTGATATGTTTGGATTAACCGAACGGCAGATTGCTTATTATATGTCTGAGGCTGCTAAAGAAAATCTTGCTTGGGCATTATGATAGAAGGTGTTTCTCTGCATTCTTTAAAACAGATATCCGTTCCTAAGGGGGATTTATGGCATGCATTCAAGATGAATGATGAAGGATTTGTTGGCTTTGGAGAAGCTTACTTGACACAAATAGAGCCGCATCAGATAAAGGGCTGGAAGCGTCATAATCGATATGTACTTAATATAGTGGTGATAGTTGGTGCGGTGAAATTTGTAATATATGACGATAGACAAGAAAGTATCACAAGAGGACAATTTGAAGAGATTATCTTGTCTCCCATTTACAATTATCAACGGCTTACGGTGGCTCCAGGATTGTGGATGGCTTTTGCCGGGGCTGCAGAATCGGAGAACAGCATATTGATGGATTTGATTCCCGAATTGCATCAGCCAGAGGAGTCGGATAGAAAGGAATTAGAAGAAATAAAATATAACTTTAATGTATGAAAGTTTTGTTGACAGGTATCACAGGATTTGTGGGGCAGAATCTAATGCCTATGTTGTTGAAAGAATGTCCACATGATGGATTTCTTACAATGAGTTTGGATGTAAAAGAGGCGGAAGATAAGTATCCATCGGCACTTTATGGAAACTTTAGTCATGTGGGTATTAATGATTTTAAAGCTGTTGAAGAGTTTAATCCGGATGTCGCAATACATTTGGCTACGGTTACAACAGCCCGTAACGATACGGAGATTATTGTACCGATGATGAGGGCCAATATAGAATTTGGTGTATTGTTGCTTGATGTCCTTTCTCGATGTCCTGCGATGAAATTATTTGTAAATACGGGGTCGTTTGCTGAATTTAGATATGGAAACGGTGATTTTGATGCAGCATATCTTTACACTGCTTCAAAAACTGCTTTCCGTAGTTTTGTGGATTACTATTCTACGTTATCTGGATTTAAATACATTACAGCTATTCCATATTCGGTATATGGAGGAAAGATGACGGTGAAGCGTTTAATGGATTATATAAAAGAGTCAATGGATGCAGAGAATCCTATTGATATGACTCTGGGTGAGCAGATTCTTGATTTCATTCATGTGGATGACATTGCCGGTTTTTTTATTCACATGTTGAAGAATATGGAACAAGTCCTGACTGTACCCAATGGTACGGATTTTCATTTGGGTACAGGGCGCGGAATAAGTATTCGCGAATTGGCAGAGATGATAGAGGGGGAATATGGAAAAAAATGCAATATCAATTGGGGAGGGCGTCCATATAGGGAGCGTGATATTATGTATGCTGTGGCTCCCATTGCTAAAAATATGCCTTTGATAGGGTGGAAAGCGAAGATTGGTATTAGTGAGGGTATTAAAATAAGGGAGTAAATGGTCTTTTATGCTCTATTTACATGGTTGATGGGGGCAGTAGTTCTGTTTAGGTGGAAAGGCAGATGGATGGGTTTCTTCTTACTTTTCCTACTCTTTTTTTTAACTGCTTTTAGAGGAGAATATATAGGAAATGATACCAAAACTTATCTAGATAGCCATTATATATTTATTCATGCAACTCATTATGCCAATATTACAAATTTGGAAAAGTTCGAAATGACTGATTTAGGAGGTCAAGTAGAATTACTGTCTAACTTATTTTATAAAATAATTTTTTTCAATGGATTGAATGAAAGATTTATCTTAGTCTTCTTTGCATTCATTGCTTTTTATTTCTTTTATAGAGCAATAAATGCTTTCAAGGTGAATTTGGCTTATGGATTGGCCATATACGTGATACTTGGTTTCATGTCTTATTCATTCAATATTAATAGGCAGATGTGTGCAGCCAGTGTTCTGCTTTATGCGTATTCTTTCTTACAATATGAGAACAAGCGAAAGTGTCTTTTTTTTCTATTCGTTATAATAGCCTCTCTTATTCATTCGTTCTCCATACTATTTGTTTTTATTTATTTTGTTAAATTTATTCCGCTGCTAAACAAAAAGTGGGATGTATTGCTTTTTTTAATTTGTTTGTGTTTGCCTGTAGTTAAGGTGAATATTGTTAATCAAATATCTACTTTATTGGATATTGGACATCTATCTAATTATTCTTTGGCTTATGGAGAGACTGGTTTGGTTGTAAATAAAGTTATATCCTCTTATATTAGAATTTTGCTGTTATACTATTTCTATTATAAGTGGAAAAAACTTTATGTAAATGATAACTGTTTTTTTGCTAATTTTTATCTTTTAACGATTTTGTTTTCAGCATTGTTGACTAATTATGATGGTATTGTAGGACGTATTGCTTTGGATATTACTGTTTTTGAATGTATCTTTTTGTCAAGCTATTTTTTAAGAAAAACGTTAAAATATAATTCTATGGATATGTTGGTATTGTTGTTGATGATTGTCTTCTTCTCTTATACTAATTTTAGAATGATAGAGCCGGGTGCTCCTCAATTCTATTTATCATTTTAATTTTTATAATATGGCAAGTAATGAAATATTGTTCTCCATTGTAATTCCTACATATAATAGGGCAAATCTTATAAAAAGGTGTATAGAAAGTGTTATAAATCAGACATATCAAAATTGGGAAGCCATCATTGTGGATAATTATTCTGAGGATAATACGGAAGAAATAGTCTCTTCATTTAATGATGAGCGCATACGCTTTTATAAAAATCATAATTATGGAGTGATATCAGTATCTCGAAATTTTGCTCTTGATAATTCCAATGGACATTGGATTTGCTTTCTTGATTCAGATGATAGTTGGGCATCCGATAAGTTGGAACAAATTTTACCTTATTTAAATCATTTTGATATTGTATATCATGGTTATGTGAGTAATATGAGCGGAATGAAGCTTTTTGGAAAATCTAAAAGATTGTTTTATACGGTAAAAGAGCCTACTGTATCATATGTGTTGCAAAGAGGCGATCCGTTTAATCCCACTTGTACGGCAGTATTAAAATCTTTTATTGGAGATGTGCGATTTTCAGAAGACAGGGCTTTGTATGCAATAGAGGATTATGATTTCTTCTTACAGTTACTTATGAAGAATCCACGTGTCAAGCACTTAAAGAAGTATCTTGCTTTTTACGATGTAACGACCGGTGTGTCGCATAATCAAATGGAACATTTGAGTAGAAGTAGATTAGTGTATTATAAATATAAGTGTTTGCTGACAAGAAATGAATTCCGTAATGTGCTAAAACTGTACTTATTTCTTCGGGGAGTAAATTATTTGCATACTGATTTGGAAAAAGCTTGCAAGTATTTAAAGGCAGGCACTTGTTCTGACGCCATGGAGATTCGTCTTTTATCTTATAAATGGTTGTTGACAGCTTATGTCTTTCGGATTTTAAACATGTTTAAATCTAGATAATGTTTATAATATGAAACAATTTATTTCAGATACGTATCATTTCATTTTGAGTCTAATAATGCTACTTCCTATTCATAATTTCAGAATTTTTTTTCTACGTTTTTTACGAATGAAAATAGGTAAGCATACAGCTATTTGTCGGGGGGTGGATGTCAGAACTCCTTACCGGATTTCTATAGGTTCGAATACAATAGTCAATAAACATGTAGTGTTGGATGGAAGAGGGGAAATTTTTATTGGAGACAATGTGGATATAGCGCAAGAGGTTAATATATGGTCGTTGCAACATGATTATAACAGCTCCACTTACAGTACTAAAAAGGGCAAGGTTATTATAGAAGATTATGTTTGGCTGGCTTCTCGCGTCACAGTATTGCCAGGGGTTACTATTGGTCGGGGAGCAGTGGTTGGAGCGTGTAGTGTAGTCACTAAAGACATACCACCTATGTGTATTGTGGCGGGAAACCCTGCCCGAGTAATTGGTGAAAGGGAAGATTGCTTGAAGTATAAGTTAGGCAGTCGTGGTTGGTTCAGATAAATTTTATTTTTAATGAAGTTATTGTATATTGATCCTCAATCAGCTTATAATTTAGCGCAATATGATTATAGCTTATTGAGCAATGTGAATGCTAAAATTACCTATTGCTGCAGTGTAAGATATGACGCTCCGCAAATTGCTGATACTGATTATAGATATGTATTCGGTTATGCAAAATATAAGTGGCGTATTTTAAAAGCGTTCAGTTATATTTTATCTATATTAAAGGTGATTGCTATTGTACGTGAAATACGTCCAGATGTAATTCATGTACAATGGTGGAGGTTGTGGTTTGTTGACTATATGGCTCTTTTTTTTTACAAGAAATATTGTGGCTGTGTGGTATTTACTGTGCACAATATTATGCCGCATGATAGTGGAATTCGTTATAAGAAGAAGTGTTCTGACTATTACAATAAGGTGGATAAATTAATAGTTCATGTAAATCAAACCAAAGAACAGCTTGTAAAGGATTTTTTTCTTCCCATAGGAAAGATATTTGTTGTACCTCATGGACTGTTGAATAATAATGTCGATAATTCCGTAGTAGATAGTTATGAGGTAGAGTTGGAAAATAAATGGAATGTAAAAAGTAAAATAGTTTTTTCTCTTTTAGGCTACCAGAGTCATTACAAAGGGACAGATATCTTAAAAAACGTTTTAGAAAAGAGTAAATTGTTACAAAATAATTCCCACATTCTATTTATAATAGCTGGAAAGGGAGATATTATTACTCCTAAGATGATGCATGGATATAATAATGTGTTGGTAATAAACAATTTTATACCTTCTGAACAATTAGAAGCCATTATGAGAGTTACTGATGTTCAATTATTGCCATATCGAACAATTTCACAGAGTGGTGTTTTACTCTCTACAATAGATAAAGAAATTCCGTATATTGCAACGGATGTAGGTGGCTTGTCTGAACCTCTGAGCATAGCATCTATAGGGTGGCTGATTTCTCCTGATTCTATTGATGAACTACAGTCTTTATTAGAATCACTTTCTTTATGTCCGAAGGAAATTCAATGTAAGAAGAATAACCATGATGGATGGAAGTCTGTCAAGAAGTATTATGATTGGAAGGACATTGGTAGAAAAACTATGGATTGTTATAGAACTGTTTTTACAATGATACAGCTTATACTTTTCCCTCTTGTCTGCCTATTGTATTAAAATTCTAAGATATTTGTAGATAAAATAATTCTTTTGTTATGAATATAGCAATTGTTGGCACCGGCTATGTTGGTCTGGTGTCCGGTACCTGTTTTGCAGAATTGGGTGCCAATGTAGTGTGCGTAGATGTGAACGCACAGAAGATAGAAAGCTTGAAACAAGGTGAGATTCCTATCTATGAACCCAATTTAGATAGTATGGTATTGCGTAATATGAAAGCTGGACGCTTGCATTTTACGACAGATTTGGAATCGGTACTGGATGATGTAGAAGTAGTGTTCAGCGCGGTAGGTACTCCTCCCGATGAAGATGGTAGCGCAGATTTGCGTTATGTGTTGGAAGTTGCAAGGACTGTTGGCCGACACATGAGTAAATATTTGGTAGTAGTGACCAAAAGTACTGTACCAGTTGGTACTGCTCAGAGAGTTAAAGCAGTTATTCAGGCAGAATTGGACAAACGTGGTGTACAAGTGGAGTTTGACGTAGCTTCCAATCCGGAGTTCTTGAAAGAAGGTAATGCTATTGATGATTTTATGAAACCTGACCGTGTAGTGGTAGGGGTGGAAAGTGAAAGAGCTAAGGAATTGATGACACGTCTTTATAAACCCATGTTGCTGAATAATTTCCGTGTGATTTTTATGGATATTCCGTCGGCCGAGATGACCAAGTATGCTGCCAATTCTATGCTGGCTACACGCATCAGTTTCATGAATGATATAGCTAATTTGTGTGAGTTGGTAGGAGCGGATGTAAACATGGTACGTAAAGGTATTGGTGCGGATAGCCGTATTGGTAGTAAGTTCCTTTATCCAGGATGTGGATATGGTGGTTCTTGTTTTCCGAAAGATGTAAAAGCACTAATCAAGACCGCAGCAAAAAGCGGATATGACATGCGTGTGTTGAATGCAGTGGAGACAGTAAACGAGAACCAGAAGAACATTCTGTTTGAAAAATTTAAAAAGCATTTTGACGGTAATATAAAAGGTAAGAAGGTTGCCATTTGGGGGCTTGCATTCAAACCGGAAACGGACGATATGCGTGAAGCTCCATCTTTGGTCTTGATTGATAGTTTATTGAAAGCGGGTTGTGAAGTTTGTGCGTATGATCCGGTGGCGATGGATGAATGCAAACGGCGTATTGGGGATGTGATATCTTATGGTAAGAATATGTATGATACGGTGATTGATGCAGATGCAATATTTCATGTAACAGAATGGAAAGAGTTCCGTATGCCTAGTTGGGGAGTGATAAAGAAAGCAATGAAGAAGAATCCGGTACTGATAGACGGTAGAAATGTGTTCGGTACTTCAGAATTGGAAGGAATTGATTATCTGAAGATTGGATAGTGGCTATGATAGAAGGTTTGGTTTCCATAATAATGCCGTCGTATAATGCTGCGCGTTTTATTGGTGAAAGTATAAATTCTGTTTTTTTACAGACATATTCGAACTGGGAGTTATTAATAGTAGATGACTGTTCAAAAGATAATTCAGTAAGAATAGTACGGAAGTTTGCAGATATAGATAGACGGGTCAGGATATTTCCGTTAGAAAAGAATGTGGGGGCAGCTGCTGCCCGGAATATAGCTATAGGACAGGCAAAGGGGCAGTATATCGCTTTTTTGGATAGTGACGATGTGTGGAATGAAGACAAACTGGAAAGGCAGTTGGCATTTATGAAACAAAATTCTTATGCTTTTACATTTTCAGATTATTATGTGATGGAGGAAGATGGCAAAAGGACGGGAAAAATTATAAGGACTCCTGCCTCCTTAACTTATCATCAATACTTGCGAAATACAATAATAGGTTGTCTGACTGTAATGATTGATAGAGAGCAAACGGGTGATTTCAGAATGCCTTTGATAAAGAGCAGCCATGATATGGCTCTGTGGTTACTGATTATGAAGCGGGGATTCAAAGCGTATGGGTTGAAAGAAGCGTTGGCGGGTTATCGTCTGGTTTCCACGTCCAATACTGCGAAAAAATGGAAAGCTGCGAAAGATGTCTGGAAAGTATATCGTAGAATAGAGAATCTTCCATTAATATATGCTGCATTTTGTTTTTGTGGGTATGCAATGCATGCTGTTATCAAAAGAATTTAGTAAAGATGTCTTTTATTCTATATAAAAAAGGCTTGGATTTCTAATTTGCCTCCTCATAGAAGTTCTTTTTTGGCCGATGATAAATGTAGTGAATTGTTAAATATGGGGGGTGTTTGTTAAGAAATGTATATAATTGGGCTTCTATGTATAAAACTTCATTTTGGTTTGTCATAAAGGATTCTTTTGGAGGAATGGAAGAACTGTCTTCAAAAATGAGAAATCAAGTGAGGAAATCATTGAAGACATACGATGTGTGCCGCGTATCGGCAAGTGAGATTCTTCGGGTAGGCTTCCCTATTTTTCAAACAGCGTTGGAAAACTACAAGGTGAAAGCTGCTCAGATAAATATGGAAACTTTTGAGACCAGAATCCGGCAAAGTGAGAAAGCGGGTAATGTTGATTTTTGGTGTGTGTATGAGAAAGAAACCCATAAAGCTGTAGCTTTGGCTATCAATACGCTGTATGAGGATTGTTGTGACTATAATACGATGAAGGCCGTCCCTGCTTATTTGAGGAATTCCACTTATCCCTATTATGGGCTTATCTATGAGATGAATCGCTACTATTTGCAAGAATTGGGGGTGAAATATGTAAATGATGGTGCCCATAGTATTACAGAACACTCTAATATTCAGCCTTTCTTGATTGATAAGTTCCACTTTAGGAAAGCTTATTGCCAATTGCAGATTGTCTACCAATGGTGGATGAAGATTGCTGTAAATATATTATTCCCTTTTCGTAAGCAAATTCCGGTTCAAGCAGTAAAAGCTATTTTGAATATGGAAGCGATGCGAAGAAATAAGTATTGATTAGACCTAATCATGTTCTTTAAATCTCTTTTCGACCGTGGAGCATCCTTCTTCGGTCTGATTTTGTTGTTCCCTGTCTTATTGGTTGTAGCCCTCTTGATTCGCATCAAGATGCCGGGCGGTCCTGTAATCTTCAAACAAGAAAGAGTAGGACGGTACGGTAGATTATTTATCATGTATAAATTTCGTTCTATGACGGTCGCTCATTCCGGCAGTTCGGTTTCAGTGAAAGGGGAAAGCCGTATTACTCCTTTGGGAGCTAAATTGCGGAAATATAAACTGGATGAATTACCCGAGTTGTGGAACGTGTTGATAGGAGATATGAGTTTTGTCGGTCCCCGTCCTGATGTTCCTGGTTATGCGGACAACCTAAAAGGCGATGATAGAAGAATGCTCCTACTGAAACCGGGGATTACTGGTCCTGCCAGTTTGAAGTATCGGAACGAAGAGGAACTGTTGGCAGAGCAGGAAGACCCTCAAAAGTACAATGATGAAGTGCTGTTTCCTGACAAAGTGCGAATAAATATAGAGTATTTGGATAATTGGTCTTTCTGGCATGATATCAAGATTATTATTTATACAGTATTGGGGAAAGCTTTATAAAGCCCTTTCCTTTCTTTTTATTCCCCACTACGTGAAAAAATCGCATCATTAGAATAATCACATATATTTTATGAATAAGAGAATTTATCTTTGCCTTGCTCATATGAGCGGCAAGGAAATGGGCTTCATACAGGAAGCCTTTGACACCAATTGGGTGGTTCCACTCGGTCCGAACGTGAATGCCTTTGAGCAGGAACTGGAACATTTTGTCGGTCAGAACAAGAAAGTGGTCGCATTGAGTGCCGGTACGGCAGCGGTGCACTTGGCTTTACTGGCTTGTGGAGTGGGGCAGGGTGATGAGGTGATAGTACAGAGTTTTACATTTTGTGCTTCAAGCCATCCTGTGACATACCTTGGTGCCACACCCGTATTTGTGGACAGCGAGGAGGATACCTGGAATATGGATCCTATACTTTTGGAGGCAGCGATTCAAGACCGTATCAATAAGACGGGGCGGAAGCCGAAAGCGATTGTCCCAGTCTATCTTTATGGTATGCCCGGTAAGATTGACGAGATTATGTCCGTAGCTGTCAAGTATGATATTCCGGTAATTGAAGACGCCGCCGAAGGATTTGGCAGTACGTTTGACAGACAGATGTGTGGTACGTTCGGTACGTATGGTGTCCTGAGCTTCAACGGGAATAAGATGATAACGACCAGTGGCGGTGGTGCCTTGATTTGTTCGAATGAGGATGCCAAGAAAGAGATTATGTTCTATGCCACCCAAGCCCGTGAGGCTTATCCTTATTATCAGCACGAACAGATAGGCTATAACTATCGGATGAGTAACATTTGTGCAGGTATCGGTCGTGGTCAGATGATGGTGGCTGATGAGCACATCGTACATCATAAGCATGTCTGCTGTATGTATAGGGATTTACTGAAAGATATAGAAGGTATCATCCTGCATGAGAATCCTTCGGACCGCTATGACAGCAATTACTGGCTGAATACAGTCCTTCTGGATGAGGGACTGCTTGTGAAAGGTGAGGAAGATGCTTACCGTGAGGCTGTTCAGGGTGCTGTAGGTGGTGCGGCAGGTGTTACCCACGAGGTGAATAGTGTACATACTTCTTGTGAACCTAACCGTAATGTGGAAGCCATGCGCCTATGGTTAGATAAGGCGGGTATTGAGAGCCGTCCTTTATGGAAGCCTATGCACTTGCAGCCGGTTTATGCTCAGAGTCCTTCTTATGTGAACGGGGTGAGTGAGGCTTTGTTTAAGCGTGGTTTGTGCCTACCCAGTGGTCCGTGGGTGACGGATGAAGATGTACACTATATTGTGGAAAAGATAAAGGAGGGCTTGCAGTAGGGGCTATAGTACTCTTGACTTTTATTTTTCTTTTTTTCTGCTTATATGGTAGTACAAGCATAATCGTTAAGTAATGTCAGAATGATGATTAGTAAAATAATGAAAGGCGATGGAGACTAAAATCTCCATCGCCTTTCGTCTTATTTTTGAAATATAAATCGTACCTTTGTCATACACCAATCAGGTTATAATAACATGGAACAGATGCGTAAACTGCCGATAGGCATACAGACTTTTGATAAACTTCGTGAAGGGAATTTTCTTTATGTAGATAAGACGGCTATGATTTATCAAATAGCATCTACTTCTACTCCTTATTTCCTAAGCCGTCCCCGTCGTTTTGGCAAGAGTCTGCTTCTTTCTACCTTTGAAGCCTACTTTCAAGGACGCAAAGACTTGTTTCAGGGCTTGGCCATCGAACAGTTGGAAACGAAGTGGGAACAGTATCCTGTTCTACATCTTGACTTGAATGCCCGGAAATATGAAACTGCTGCTGACCTGACGGCTATGCTTAATCAGTATCTGGAGAAATGGGAGCTGCTCTATGGCCAGGAGAAGAAAGACCGTAGTCCGGAAGAGCGTTTTGCTTACGTGATAGAGCGGGCATGCACTCAGACAGGAAAGCAGGTTGTTGTGCTGATTGATGAGTATGACAAGCCATTGCTTCAAGCGGTCTTGGATGAGAACTTGCTGGATGAGTATCGGAAAATATTGAAAGCGTTCTACGGTGTCTTGAAGAGCGCTGACCGTTATCTTCGTTTTGTTTTCCTGACCGGAGTGACCAAGTTTGCGCAAGTAAGTGTGTTCAGTGACTTGAACCAGCTGAATGATATAAGCATGGATAGAGCATACAATGCTTTGTGCGGCATTACACAAGATGAACTTATAAAAACATTTGGCCCGGAAATACAACGGTTAAGTGAGAATGAAGAACTGACTTTGGAGGAAACGATTTTTCGTTTGGCAAAGAAATATGACGGCTATCATTTTTGTGAAGATACTTCGGTGGGGCTTTTTAACCCTTTCAGCCTTCTGAATGTATTCCAGAAATTGAAGTTCGGCAACTTCTGGTTTCAGACGGGTACACCTACTTATTTGGTGGATTTATTAAAAAAGAGTGACTATGATCTTCGCCTTTTGCTGAATGGCGTAGAGGTTACTGCCTCTGCCTTCTCTGAATATCGTGCAGAAGCTAATAATCCTCTGCCTATGATTTATCAGAGCGGTTACTTGACTATAAAAGCTTATGATAAAGAGGTTTGCCTTTATACGCTTCAATTTCCGAATGATGAAGTATGTTATGGTTTCCTCAATTTTCTGGTTCCTTTTTATACTAAAGTTACTGATGATGAGACTGGTTTCCACATCGCTAAATTCATGCGTGAATTGAAGAGTGGAGATGTGGAGGCGTTTATGGAGCGTCTTAAGATATTCTTCTCCGGTATTCCGTACGAGTTGAGTGATGATACGGAACGTCATTATCAGGTTATTTTTCATGTAGTGTTTACTTTGCTGGGACAGTTCATCCGGTCCGAGGTTCGCAGCAGCCGCGGCCGTGCGGACGCAGTAGTTCATACCCTTACCGCTATTTATGTTTTTGAGTTCAAACTGGACGGTACGGCCGACGCAGCTCTGAAGCAAATAGATGAGAAAGGTTATCTGATTCCTTATACCTTGGATGGCAGGAAATTAGTGAAAGTAGGTGTGAACTTCAGTAAAGAAACACGGAATATTGATGAATATATTGTCGTGGAGGAATAGGAACGAACAATCCTATATACGGAAAAGGCGATGGAGAATCAAATCTTCATCGCCTTTTCCATATTATAGTATTTCATTTTATTTCTTCATCCTCAGCACCCGTATTCCCGTCCACTTATTATTGTCTTTCAGCATTTGGGACAAGGGGACTTTGGAGACGACCACTTTCTTGTCGGTAGAGGAAGCGTGTACCAGCAGGAGTTTGCTATCCGCATAGAAAGCGATTCCCATGTGGGCTACGTCCAGCCCCGGAGTGTTGGTGGTGATGGCTATGATATCGCCGTCTTTAATCCACGGGAGACCATCGGCGGGAAGTTTGGCTTTGGGAAGATAGTGAATTTCCTTGCCGGACAAGGATTGTTCAATCTTCTTCATTTTGGCTATGTTCTCCGGAGAATTTGCCAGCTGCTTGTAGAGTTGGGGGTGGGAAGACATGTAGGAGATGGACAACCGTTCGGTGTCGGGACTCATGGCGCCCGTTACATCTTGAAGGAAGCCGTTGCGTACGCCATTGTTTATCCAGTCGGCAATATAATGCAGGCGGGAAGTGTACCCGTCGATTTTACCGTCACGGTAACGGATTTTTTGCAGGTTATCGGCGAAAGCGCTTTCCGAGATGTCTCCGTCGGCCAATTTGGGGGTGAGTGTCTCTGCCAGTACATATTCCACCAGCGTGGTACAGTCTACTTCATCGCAGTTGATGACGAGTTCTTCGGGACCATCAGCCTCCAGCGTATGGGCTACGTATGGCACATCCAGATACTTTATTCCATTGCTCAACATATCTTTCCCTCCCTGGGCAGAAACGGAAGTTACCATGGCTGCGGCGCAGAGGGCGCTGAACATAAATTTAGTCATTGTTTTCATTTTTCTTTCTTTTGATTATTATTGTTCTTGAACGTAAAAAGGATGCAGCAAATTTACTACATCCTTTTTATAAAAGCTTAATCCGGAGGGATTAAATTCAATATTGCCGGATTAAATATTTATAATCCTCCTTTTTATCGAACGGAACAAGGGAGAAACCGTATTCAATGGCGTTCTCTTTGCCCGGACGAATCAGATAGGGCTCATGGGCGGTTGCGCCCCAACTGTCGTCTCCACCGACACCCATCATGCGGTAATCAATGAACAAATCGACCATCTTTTCCGGCAGAGGGTCGGTGAGGTGGCGGTGATGGGTCTTTTCGGTACGCGGAGCGCTGTTGTCAATCGTATCGCCGCTGTCCATACTTTCCAGGGGATAGTTGGAGGTGTTCAGCTCAAAGGTGCGGTCGGCGATGAGCAGCAAACCACGTTGCGTCTTATCGGTAAGGGCGCACCAATAGATGTCCGTGCGATGGTTGTTCTCCTGTGGGCGGACATACGGCTCGTACATATCCTTGACCGGGATGGCGTACTCTCCGATGAACTGGGAGGTACGGCGGTCTCGGTAATTCTCTTTCGGACCGCGACCGTAGTAGGTCAAGTCTGTAAAGCTTTCCGGCAACTGCATCCGCAGGCCCACACGCGGTATCATCGGAGCTTGGTCTCCTTCAGCCACGAACCGGTTGTCTACCTTGATGACTCCGCTGGCATATATCTTATAGGTGATGTCCCAACGGGCATCTGTCTGTGGAAAACGGTAGGTCACCTTTATTGTCGTGGCATTGCTGCCCGGAGTCACTTGGAAACTTTCGGCTTTTGGTTCTTGATAGCTTGCCTCTTTCCAGGCTTTGAGGCGGACGGGGAGGTTGGCTCCATAATCATTGTCCGTCGGTGCACGCCAGAAGAATGGGCGGGGACCTTGACCGTTCAGTATGTACTCGTGCTTCTTGTATAAATAGGAGGTGAGCAGACCGCTTTGCTTGTCGAAGGTGGCTTTGAAGTCGGGACCGGAGAACGCCACCAAATTTCCCTCTTCCTTAGAAGTGGCGGGCTGCTGTGCCGTAGCCTCTTTCTTGTAGAAAGTATGGACGTAGGTCTGTTCGCGTGCGATGACCGTGCCGGCCGGGAGGAAAGGCTCTGCCGTCTTGATGGCTGCATAGAACTCGATACGCACATCTCCCGTTGTCTGTTTCTCTTTGGGTATGCCGTTCAGGAAGCCGGTGGTTACCGTCTTGCCCGGTGCGGCATGGATATTTTCAATCTTGCCACGGTAGACTTCCTTTCCGTGGTCGCGGATGATGTAGTAGAAGTCGTACTTGTCGAGATTGGTGAAGGAGAAATCATTGCGGATTTTCACGGTGGAAGTCTGCTTGTCGAAATCAAGGAACTTGATGTTCTGGTATACTTTTCCCATCTCTTCTGTCTGCGGCTTGACACTGCGGTCGGGGTATACCACGCCGTTGATGCAGAAATTGCCGTCGGAGGGCGTGCCGTTCTCGCCATAATCGCCGCCATAGGTCCAGTATTTACGGTCGTCGTCTGTCTTGGCGGCAAAGCCCTGGTCTACCCAGTCCCAGATACAGCCGCCCTGGAGGATAGGATATTTCTCGATGATGTCCCAGTAGTCCTGGAAGTTGCCGAGGCTGTTGCCCATGGCATGGGCATACTCGCAAAGAATGAGGGGACGCGTCATCTCCTTGTTCCGGGCATACTTTTCCAGATAGGAAGGGGAAGCGTACATCGGGCAGTAGATGTCCGTATTCCATTCCAACAGTGCGCGTTCATACTGGATGGGACGACTGTCGAGCGTCTTCAAGGTGTTGTAGGTAACGTAGAAATTCAATCCGTTTCCGGCTTCGTTGCCCAGCGACCAGATGATGACTGACGGATGGTTCTTGTCCCGTTCGTACATATTCATGGTACGGTCGAGGTGGGCATTCATGAAGAGCGGATTGTTTCCCAGCGTGCCGCCTACACGCAGGTCGTAACCCATGCCGTGGCTTTCTATATTGGCTTCGTCGATGACGTAGATACCATATTCGTCACAGAGTTCGTAGAAACGTTCCTGCTGGGGATAGTGACAGGTGCGGACGGTATTGACATTGTATCTCTTCCAAAGCTCGAAATCTTTCTTCATCAGTTCTTCGGAGACATAGTGACCGGTATTCTCGTTGTGTTCGTGATAGTTCACGCCTTTCACGAGGATAGGTTGTCCGTTTACCAACAGTTGCTTGTCCTTGATTTCCACTGTACGGAAACCTACTTTGCAGCTTGTCGCTTCAATCACATCTCCGTTCGGGCGCTTCAAGCTGACGACGAGGGTATAGAGGTTGGGCGTTTCGGCTGTCCATTGCAGGGGTTCCTGGATGGTCTTCTTGGTGAATTCCACTTCCGTTTGGTCACCGCTGACCTGAGTAGAGGACTGGGCTATCTGCTGGTCGTTCTTGTCCAGCAGGCGGTAACCAACGACAAATGGGGAATTTTGTCCGCTTTCATTGGTAAACTGCACCTTTACCTTGAGGATACCGTTCCGGTAGTTCTCATCCAAAGGAGACTCCACCTTGAAGTCCGTGAGATGGATTTGAGGCTGGGCATATAAGTAAATGTCCCGTTCGATACCACTGATGCGCCAGAAGTCCTGGCATTCCAGATAGTTGGCATCGGAAAAGCGGTGTATCTGAATGGCAATGACATTCTTCCCTTTCTTGGCAATGGTGCTGACGTTGAAACGCGCCGGAGTCTTTGCATCTTTACTCATGCCTACAAACTTGCCGTTGAGGTAGTAGAAGGCTGCCCCGCGTACGCCGTCGGCACTCAGGAAAATTTCCTTATCGTCCCAGTCTCCCGGAAGAGTGAACTCGCGGCGGTAGGTGCCGGTGGGATTCCATTCTTGGGGAACGTATGGAGGATTGGGCTTGTCCCAATAAGGAGGATAGCCCGAAGAACAAAATTCATAAGGCTGGTTCACATAGATGGGCGTACCGAATCCCTGCAACTCCCAGTTTCCGGGTACATTGATGTCCGGCCAGCGGCTGGCGTCCACACGGTCCATCATGAAGTCCGTGGGGCGGTCGGCGAAGGTTTCCACATAATGGAATTTCCATTTCCCGTTAAGGGACAAGCGGAAGGTTCCGTTTTGGCGGTCATTGATGACGGCATCAGCCTCCGTGACGTAGGAGGTGAACGTGCTGCGGGCAGGCTCCCGGTTGATGCTTGTCAGCTTGGGGTTGGTAATCTCTTCGTAGCGATTGTTCTCCTGAGCAGTCAGGGCAAAGGGAAAAGCTGCGAGGCAAGTGAGTAAAAAATACTTTTTATTCATAATTGCTTTTATTTCTTTGTGGTAGGTTCAGAGACCGGGAATACGAGCCCTTCACGCAACCACTTCTCCAGTTCTTCCGTCCATTGACGCTTGTAGGTGAAGTTGTCCCGGAATCCCCAGCCATGTCCGCCGGTAGGGTAGGCATGCAGGCTGGCAGGCACTTTGTGGTCACGCAAGGCGAGGAAATAGCCAATGCCGTTGATGGGTGGCACTGCGTCGTCGTCCGAAGAAAGCATGATGAAAGCTTGCGGAGTGCGTGGGGATACTTGTCTTTCGAGGGAGTATTTTTGTTCCAGCTCCTGAGATGGATTTTCTCCGATAAGGTTCTTACGGGAACCTCCATGGGTAACGCCTTTCTGCATGGAAATCACCGGATAGAACAAGATCTGGAAGTCGGGACGGGTCTTGTCACTGCTGTATAGTGTGGCAAGCGAAGCTGCCAGATGGCCGCCGGCAGAAGCGCCCATGATGCCTACACGCTGAGGATTGACACCCCATTCGGCGGCATGTTCGCGTACCATGCGGATGGCTTGTTCGGCATCGGAAAGGGGCACTTCATGGTGCCCGTTGGGCATACGGTATTTCAGTACTGCATAGGTGATGCCTTGTGTGTTGAACCAGGGAGCCATGTCGTGTCCCTCGTGCTTCATGGCCAGCCCCCCGTAGCCGCCTCCCGGACACATGATGATGGCCATGCCGTTGGGGTGGGAGGCAGGGTACACCGTAAGGGTAGGGGTGGTGACATCGGACACCCATTCGTTGTTATGGTTCTGTCCGGAATTGGTCAGTTCGTTGTTATTGGGGGCACCGTTGGGCCATAGGGGCAGCTCAACGGGCTTTTGTGCAGATAACATGGTCGCTGCAAATAGAAAAGATAAAAGTAGAATCTTTTTCATGTTCTTGGTATTTAAAAGTTATTTGGTTTTCATGGAAGCTTTGATGAGGTAGAATATCAGAATGGCATAAGCACCCAGCGCCAGCACTTCGGACCAGGTGTTCTGCAACCATGCATCGTTTACGAGGTTGATTCCTCCGAAACGCATGGCAGCACTTGCCACACCCATCAATGCACCGCCGGCAATGAAACCGGAGGCAAGCAGGGTACCTTTCTCCCCGCGTTCGGCATTGAGAGCGGCATCCTTGCTGCGGCTGGTCACGTACCAGTTGATGGCACCGCCCACTACCAACGGAACATTCAGTTCCAATGGGATGAACATACCCAATGCAAATGCCAGTGCGGGAATCTTGCAGAAATTGAGGATGATGGCCAGCACTGCACCGATACCGTAGAGCGGCCAGGGCGCACCCACACCGTTCATCAACGGTTCGATAACGGCCGCCATGGCATTGGCTTGCGGAGCGGCCAGCTGTCCGCTGGTGAAACCGTATGTCTTGTTCAGGATAATCATTACACCACCTACAGTAGCGGCAGAAACGATGGTTCCGAGGAACTTCCAGGTCTCCTGCTTGGCAGGCGTGCTACCCAGCCAGTAACCGATTTTCAAGTCTGTGATGAAGCCTCCCGCCATGGACAGTGCCGTACATACAACACCGCCCATCACCAGTGCCGCAACCATCCCTTCGGGACCTTTCAGCCCTACGGCTACCATGACTACGGATGCCAGGATTAATGTCATCAGCGTCATTCCGGATACGGGGTTTGTGCCCACAATCGCAATGGCATTGGCTGCCACGGTGGTGAACAGGAAAGCGATACCTGCAACAAGCAGGATAGCTACAATGGTATGTGTCAAGTTGCCCTGCATCACATCGAAGTAGAAGAAGAGAACAACCAGCAGCAGCGTGATGATGGAACCGATGGCGATAATCTTCATAGAGATGTCCCGCTGTGTGCGTTTCACACTGGCTTCCACGTTGGACTTACCTCCCATTTCCTTGGCAGCCAGTCCTACGGCACTCTTGATGATGCCCCAAGACTTGATAATGCCGATGATACCTGCCATGGCAATGCCACCGATACCGATGCTCTTGGCATAGTATTTGAAGATTTCTTCCGGAGCCATAGCGCCTATGGTTGCCGTGATTTCGGGGTTCCATTGGTTCAGTACGGAATCTCCCCAAATCATGGACATACCGGGGATGATAATCCACCATACGGCCAGTGAGCCGGCACAGATGATGGACGCGTATTTCAGTCCCACAATATAACCCAGACCGAGCACGGCAGCACCCGTATTAACCTTGAATACCAGCTTGGCTTTCTCGGCCAGCATTTCGCCGAAGCCGCATACGCGGGTAGTGAAATTCTCGTTCCACCAGCCGAAGGTTGCCACGATGAAGTCGTATAGACCTCCGATAATACCAGCCATGAGTAATGGTTTTGCCTGGCTGCCGCCCTTTTCACCGGAGACGAGCACTTGTGTGGTGGCTGTCGCCTCGGGGAAGGGATACTTGCCGTGCATGTCGCTCACGAAATATTTGCGGAAGGGGATAAGGAAGAGAATACCCAGCACACCTCCCAGCAGGGAACTGATAAAGACTTGTGCAAAGGTGACGGTGATTTCTTTCGGATAGGTCTCTTGGAGAATATAGAGTGCCGGAAGGGTGAAGATGGCACCTGCCACGATGACGCCCGAGCTGGCACCGATAGACTGGATAATGACGTTTTCGCCCAATGCGTTTTTGCGTTTGGCGGCACCCGATACGCCGACGGCAATGATGGCGATGGGGATGGCGGCTTCGAATACTTGTCCCACCTTCAGCCCCAGATAGGCGGCTGCGGCCGAAAAGAGGATGGCCATCAGAATACCCCATGTCACCGACCAGGCATTTACTTCTGAATACTTCTTATCCGGGCTCATCAGAGGGTTGTACACTTCTCCCGGTTTCAATTCACGGAACGCATTTTCCGGTAGTCCGGTAATAGGTTCTTCTTCTTGTTTCATAGGTTTTGTAGTTTTATGTTTTTCTTTAATAGACTTCAAAGAAAGCAAAAAAAAAGGAGATTTAAAAAAATCTCCTTAATTCTGTATGGTAAAATGCTTATTTGGCATCTTTAGCGGTCATGTCCCCTTCGATAAATAATCGCATGATTTCCGTTTTGGCATTGGTGCGCAGGGTAATGGATTTCTTGAAGTGTCCGGGGTATCTTCCGGTTCCATTATAAGTTACTTTCACTGTTCCAGTCTTTCCCGGTGCTATCGGTTCTTGTGAATATTCGGGAACGGTACATCCGCAGGAAGCTACAGCTTGATGGATGACAAGCGGAGCATCGCCTACGTTCGTAAACTTAAAGGTGTAGCTGACCACCGGACTGTTTTCGGAGAATGTGCCGAAGTTGTGGGTGGTCTGTTCGAATTTGATGTCTGCCTTTCCTTGTGCATAGGCATAACCGATGCTCATAACCAGCAGCATCATATAAAAAACGACTTTCTTCATGTTCTTATCTTTTTTATATTTCAACGGCGCAAAGGTAACCCATTTTCATTAAAATAATGCCTATGGCGTGCGAAATTGTATTAAATCGGGCTCAAAAGGTCTCTGTACGAATGATAAGCAGGGAAAAATAGGGGAAGCGGATGGTCGCTATCCGCTTGCTGTCATTGATATACTTCTCTTCCGGAGTGCCTACATTCTCAAAATAGTGATACCGGTATTCGGGATGCAGGCAGATGCAGCGGTGAATCTCATCGGTGCATCTGGACAGCTTCATGATGACAACCGCACTGTTTTCGCTTGTCAGTTTTTCTATCTCTTCTGTCGTAGTAATGCCGGGTATCACCGTCAGCCGCTCTTCCTGGCTGGCCACATGGAGCCCGCCCAGTGCGCCGGCGGCAATGAAGGCGGGGATACCGGGGATGTGCTTCACGGGGATGCCGTCTGCCTGCAGTTTGTCATATACATAATGTATGGAAGAGTAGAATCCGGCATCTCCTTCGGCAACGATACAGACCTTCTTTCCTTGTTGCCGGAGGGTGGAGCTCTCCATATAGACCTCGTCGTAGGCGCTCAGGGCTTTTTCGCGCTGTCTGCTCATGGGGAGTGGAAAGCGGTGCACCGTGTTTTCCGGAATGTCGAGTTGCAATAGGATGTCGGCTGCGCGTGAAACTCTGTTTCCATCTTTGGCCAGTGTCTCGGGACAGAATATACAGTCGGCTGTCTGCAGGGCTTTCAAGCCTTTTACGGTAATCAGTTCCGGTTCGCCGGGACCGAGAGATACAAATATGACGGGGAACATTTGCATGAAGACATTAAAGGTTAAAAATTAAAGAACAGCAAAACGGCTACAAAAGTGGGGAAATAATCAGTAGCAAACAAGATATTTGCTATCTTTGTTATTTACTAAAACAATCTGTTTTTTATGGATTATCAACTGAACACCCGCTTGAATGGCAACATAGCCATGACTTCCAGCTACCATGAGCGTGCGTCGCTGCAACGTGACAAGACTCTGTATAAATTCATTTGGGTACAGAGCGGTACGCTGACTCTGGAAATAGACCATATCCCCATGCGCCTGGAAAAGGATGAAATCGTGACCTTGACCCCGTTGCATCACCTGGAGGTAAAAGAGGTGGACGGTGAATACCTGACGTTTGTATTCAACAGCAATTTTTATTGCATCTATGGACATGACAACGAGGTCTCTTGCAATGGATTCCTTTTTTATGGCTCTTCCAAGGTGATGAAACTGGCACTTTCTGCCGGGCAGTCTTCCAACTTGCATGACATAGTCCGCATTTTCCGGCAGGAATCGGTCATCCATGACAACTTGCAGGAGGAGATGCTGCGGATTGTCTTGAAACGTTTCATCATTACCTGCACACGCATTGCGCGCCAGCGTTTTGGGGTGGGGCAGGAGAAGGAAAAGACGTTTGACATCATCCGGCAGTATTACGTATTAGTGGACCGGCATTTCAAGGAGAAGAAGCAAGTGCAGGATTATGCCGATATTCTTTGCCGTTCTCCCAAGACACTTTCCAATCTGTTCTCGACCTGCGGGTTGCCTTCCCCTTTACGGGTGATTCATGACCGCATTGAGGCAGAAGCCATGAGATTGCTGCTGTATACCCACAAAAGCGCTAAGGAAATCAGCTCCATTCTGGGCTTCGAAGACTTGTCCGCGTTCAGCCGTTTTTTCAAGAAAATGACCGGCGAGAGTGTCTCGGACTACCGGAAAAGAGTGAAACGGGAAGAATTGCCAACTGTTGCGGAATAATTGCCATTTCGTACGTGGTGGAAAACAAGGAACTTTGCAAAAACAAAAATCAAGTCATATTACTGAAACCATTTAAAAAGTAGAACAAAGATGAAAACGAAATTGCAAAACTTGTTTATGGCTGCGTTGACGCTGGCCGCTTCCACTCAAAAGTTGGGTGTTAATTTGATTCGTGTAGCCATCCTGGTTATTTTCGTATGGATTGGTGGGTTGAAATTCTGGAATTATGAGGCTGAAGGGATTGTCCCTTTTGTGGCGAACAGCCCGTTCATGAGCTTCTTTTATACAAAGAGTGCCCCGGAGTACAAGGAGTATAAGCTGAAAGAGGGCGAGTTCAATGAGGCGAAACATCAGTGGCACGTGGAGAACAATACGTATGGTTTCTCTCACGGTCTGGGCATTCTGATTATGACCATCGGCATTCTGACATTTCTGGGGATATTCTCTCCGAAAATCGGACTGGCGGGAGCTGCACTGGCCATTGTCATGACAATAGGTACCCTCTCTTTCCTGGTGACAACCCCTGAGGTGTGGGTGCCCGACTTGGGAAGCGAGGAGCACGGCTTTCCGTTGCTGACGGGGGCAGGGCGCTTGGTCATCAAGGATACGGCCATTCTTGCCGGTGCCATTGTCGTACTGTCTGACAGTGCAAAAAGAGTATTGAACCAATTAAGGAAATAGACGTATGAAACAGTATGATGCCATTATCATCGGATTCGGCAAAGGCGGAAAGACGCTGGCTGCCGAGTTGGCAAAACGGAAGCTGGACGTTGCCGTAGTGGAGCGTTCGGAAAAGATGTACGGAGGGACATGTATCAATATCGGTTGCATTCCCACAAAAACATTGGTGCATGCGGCAAAGCATGCGGACAAAGACGCTTCTTGGGAGGTCAAGAAGGCATACTATCGTCAGTCCATTGCAAGGAAGGAAGAGGTCGTCTCTTTCCTGCGTCAGAAGAATTATCACAATCTGGCCGACAATCCTCATATAACGGTCTATACGGGTATCGGCTCCTTTGCAGGTCCGGATGTGGTGGAAGTTGGGATGGTGGAAGGGACATTACAATTGCAAGCTCCCCGGATATTCATCAATACGGGTGCCGAAACCGTCATTCCACCGATAGAGGGGATACAAGGTAACCCACGGGTATATACCAGCACCTCCATTATGGAACTGACTGAGCTGCCGGCACAGCTCGTCATTGTAGGTGGGGGATACATCGGACTGGAATTTGCTTCCATGTATGCTTCGTTCGGTTCGCAAGTCACGGTGCTCGAGGGCTCTTCCGAACTGATATCCCGGGAGGACCGGGACATTGCGGACAGTGTCCGGGAGGTATTGGAACAGAAAGGAATCGTTTTCAGGCTGAATGCACGCGTGCAGTCCGTGAAAGACTCTGACGTCATTTACCGGGATGCGGTCACGGGAGAGGAACATCAGTTACACGCAGATGCCATCCTGCTGGCTACCGGCCGGCGTCCGAATACGGCTGGCTTGAATCTGGCGGCGGCAGGTGTAGAGGTGAATGAGCGCGGTGCCATTGTGGTGGACGACTATTTGCAGACTACCAACCCCAAGATACATGCTATCGGTGATGTAAAGGGCGGTTTGCAGTTTACCTACATTTCTTTGGATGATTACCGCATTCTGCGCGAAGACCTTTTCGGGGCGGGAGAACGCAAGGTGTCCGACCGTGACCCGGTGAGCTATTCGGTATTCATCGACCCGCCGCTTTCACGCATCGGGCTGAGCGAAGCGGAAGCACGCAAGAAGGGATTGAATATAAAGGTCAACAAGCTGCCGGTAGTCGCCATTCCGCGTGCCAGGACTTTGGGCGATACGAACGGACTCTTCAAGGTGGTGGTGGACGCCGATACGGACAAGATTTTGGGATGTACGCTGTTTGGCCCGGAATCGAGTGAGGTCATCAACCTGGTGGCAATGGCTATGAAGACCGGGCAGGAATATACCTTCCTCCGTGATTTTGTCTTTACACATCCCAGCATGAGTGAAGCACTGAATGACTTGATGGGCTTTTAAAGATTATTTAGGCACAATATCCGTCAATTTGCAGGAAGAGCATTTGCGTATCTCCCCAAAAATGACGAATATTGTGCCCGAATTCTATAAACCCCAATAGTCATGACCCGGATATCTGCCATAGGCATTGCACTGCTGTGCATTTTATGCGTAACCTCTTGCGGCTTAAAATCAAGACAGACTACTACCGAATCTTCTTCCGAAACGGGCTATTCTCCGGTTACGACAGACACGGCAGCTACCATTGTACCGTGCTATGCCAAAGGCTATACGGTGAAATATCTTCCGCACCATGTCCGTCTGGTGGATATACACGACCCTCAAAAAGAAAGCAGCAGCACTTTCCACTATGCGCTGGTACCGAAAGGCATAAAGCCTGTCGGTATACCGAGCGACTATACGGTGATTGAAACGCCGGTAGAGCACGTTATGTGTATGACATCCCTGCAACTTTCCAACTTCATCCGTCTGGATGCCTGCGATTATGTGGTGGGCATCACCAGTACGCGCCATCTCTTCAACAAGGAGATGAACGACCGTTTGAAGTCCGGCGAGACCGTGAAGATTGGTATCGAAGGGAACTTTGATAATGAAGTGATAATGAGCATGAATCCGGATGTTATCTTTATCTCTCCTTTCAAGCGGGGTGGATATGATGCCATGCGGGAAATCGGTATTCCACTGGTTCCCCATTTGGGATATAAGGAGATGACCCCGTTGGGGCAGGCTGAATGGATAAAATTCATCGGCATGTTTATAGGCCGGGAAGTGGAGGCGAATGAAAAGTTTGCTGCGATAGAGAAGCGCTATAACGAATTGAAGGAGCTGGCTGCCAACGTGAAGAAGCGTCCGATGGTATTCAGCGGCGAGATACGGGGTGGCAACTGGTATGCAGTGGGAGGAAAGAGCTTTCTTGCCGAACTGTTCCGTGATGCCGGTGCGGATTATTTCTTGAAAGACGATCCCCGTTCGGGAGGTGTCACGCTGGATTTTGAAACCGTATATAGCCAGGCGGAGAGTGCCGACTATTGGCGCATTGTCAACAGCTATGACGGGACATTCACGTATGATGCCTTGAAGTCCCTCGACCCGCGTTATGCCGACTTCCGTGCGTTTCGTGAGAAGGGAGTGGTATACTGCAACATGCGTGAGAAACCCTTCTACGAAAGTATGCCCATGCAGCCCGAAATTGTATTGGAAGACTTGATACATGCTTTCCATCCCGATTTGTTGCCTGACTATAAACCGACTTACTACGAACTGCTGAAATGATAAAAAGACCCGTACTTCCGTTGATGTTGCTGACACTGGCATCTATCTTTCTTTTTTTCCTGCTGAACCTGCTTTTGGGGTCGGTTCACATTCCTCTGCGCTCCGTGTGGAACATATTGTGGGGAAATACGGATGAATCCGTTATTTGGCAGAATATTATCTGGAAGTCCCGCGTGCCCCAAGCGTTGACGGCATTGGTGGCGGGAGCAGGGCTGTCAGTCAGCGGTCTGCAGATGCAGACGGTGTTCCGCAATCCGCTGGCAGGGCCTTCGGTATTGGGCATCAGTTCAGGTGCCAGCCTGGGTGTGGCTTGTGTGGTATTGCTGTCCGGGGCGATGGGCGGTGTGGCATTGAGCCGTTTGGGGTATATGGGCGAGGTTGCCTTGTCGGTTGCCGCCATTATCGGTGCGCTGGCTGTGATGGCGCTCATTGTCTATGTCTCCCAGAAGGTGAAGGGCAACGTGACGCTGCTGATAATCGGTGTGATGATAGGCTATGTGGCAAGTGCCGTCATCGGCGTATTGAAATATTTCAGTGTGGAGGAAGATATACGTGCATATGTCATTTGGGGATTGGGTAGCTTTGCCCGTGTTTCGGGCGACCAGATGGTGCTGTTTGTCTGCATCATGGCTGTGCTGCTTCCGTTGTCCTTCCTGCTGATAAAGACGATGAATCTGTTGCTGCTGGGCGATGGCTATGCACGCAATCTGGGACTGAACATCAAGCGGGCACGCCTGCTGGTTATCTCATGCTCCGGCGTGCTGGTGGCTATTGTAACGGCCTATTGCGGTCCGATTATGTTTATCGGATTGGCGGTTCCCCATCTGTGCCGTGCCATCTTCCACTCTTCGGACCATCGGGTACTGATGCCTGCCACATTGCTGGTAGGCGCTTCCCTGGCATTGGTCTGCAATCTGATAGCCCGTATGCCCGGCTTCGAGGGAGCTTTGCCGGTCAACTCGGTGACGGCACTGGTAGGTGCGCCGGTAGTGGCTTCTGTACTTTTTAGAAAACGGAAAGGAGAATTGAATGAATAAGGAAACCATACATATAGAGAATCTTTCCATCGGTTACCCCGGTAAGGGGGATGTGAAAGTGGTGGCAGACGGCATTTGCGCCGGAATTAACAGTGGTGAGCTGACTTGCCTGTTGGGAGCCAATGGAGTGGGGAAGTCCACGTTGCTCCGTACGCTGTCCGCCTTCCAGCCGAAACTTGGAGGAAACATATTTATTGAAGGAAAAGAGATAGGGGACTATACCGACAAGCAGCTTTCGCGCGTCATCAGCGTGGTGCTGACGGAGAAGTGCGATATACGCAATATGTCCGTCGTAGAACTGATAGGTCTGGGGCGTAGCCCCTACACCGGTTTCTGGGGAACCCTTTCGAAAGAGGACAAGATTGTGGTGGACAAATCCATCGCCCTGGTAGGCATTCCCCATCTGGCACACCGCATGGTGCATACGCTGAGTGACGGTGAACGGCAGAAGGTGATGATAGCCAAGGCGCTCGCCCAGGAAACTCCCGTCATCTATCTGGATGAACCGACAGCTTTCCTTGATTTTCCCAGTAAAGTAGAGATGATGCAACTGCTTCACCAGCTCAGCCGGCAAACGGACAAGACGATTTTCCTTTCTACTCACGACCTGGAACTGGCCCTGCAGATAGCGGACAAAATATGGCTGATGGACAAGGTGAACGGCGTAACTATCGGTACGCCCGAGGACCTTTCGTTGAACGGCAGCCTGAGCAACTTCTTTGCCCGTAAGGGTATTGCCTTTGATTTGGAAACGGGACTGTTCAGGGTAGCCAATGAATATACCTCCCAGATACGCTTGGCGGGCCACGGGCAGAAGTATGCCATGGTGCGCAAGGCACTCCAGAGAAACGGGATTCTGGCAAACCGGAATGTTGAATCGGAGATTTATATCGAAACCGGAGATTTGAAGGGAGACGGCAGCTTCGTATTCCATCGACCGGGCAAGGAGCCGGTAACAGTGTACTCCATTGAGAAATTGCTGCAAATAGTCTTGTCATTCCATTCCCTATGATGCACCATTCTGCAAAGGATAATTATGTCCACTTAACGACGACTCCGGTCCCCCGGCTGATTACGTCATTGGCTGTGCCGACCATCATCAGCATGCTGGTGACGTCCTTCTACAACATGGCAGATACCTATTTTGTGGGTAAAATAAATACCCAGTCTACGGCTGCCGTAGGTATCGTGTTTTCTGTGATGTCCATTATCCAGGCTGTGGGATTCTTCTTCGGTCATGGTTCGGGGAACTACATCTCCCGTAAGTTGGGGGCGCAGGAAACGGAGAGTGCCGAGAAGATGGCATCCACCGGCTTCTTTTTTGCCTTGTTTATCGGAGCGGCTCTGGCTGTGCTGGGATTGCTGTTCCTTACACCGCTTTCCCTTGCTTTGGGGTCGACGCCTACTATTCTTCCGTATACGGAGCGCTATTTGGGAATCATTCTGCTGGGTACTCCTTTTATGACCGCCTCATTGGTGCTGAATAACCAAATACGTTTTCAAGGTAATGCGGCGTATGCCATGGTGGGGATTGTGAGTGGGGCGGTCATCAACGTGGTGCTCGACCCTATCCTGATTTTTGTATGCGATATGGGCATATCCGGTGCCGCACTTGCCACAGTAGTCAGCCAGATATGTAGTTTCATCCTTTTGCTATATATGGGGCGCAGAGGAGGAAATATACGTATACGTTACAGAAACTTTACGCCTACACTGGCTTTCATCAAGGAAATTATTGGGGGTGGAACTCCGTCACTCACCCGGCAGGGACTGGCAAGCGTGGCAACCATTTTGCTGAACGTGGCGGCCGGTGCATATGGTGACGCAGCTATTGCAGGGATGTCCATTGTGACGCGTATCTCTATGTTTATCAATGCTTTCCTGATTGGTTTCGGGCAAGGCTTCCAACCGGTATGTGGATTCAATTATGGTGCCGGGCTGTATGCCAGAGTGCGCCAAGGATTCTGGTTCTGTGTGAAGGTAGGCTTTTTCTTTTTGCTGGTTTGTGCGGTGGCAGGTATGGGATATGCCGAGGAGATTGTCTCCATCTTCCGCAAGGGAGACCCTGCTGTTGTAGCTACCGGTGCGGCAGCATTGCGCTGGCAGTTCATCACCTATCCGTTGGGTGCATGGATTGTGGTCAGCAACATGATGCTGCAGACTATCCGCAAGCCCGTACGCGCTACGATACTTTCCTCTGCCCGTCAAGGGCTGTTCTTCATCCCCCTCATCTTCATTCTTCCTTATTTCTTAGGACTGAAAGGGGTGGAAATGTGCCAGGCGGCGTCGGACATGCTGACCTTCTTCCTCGCCATTCCATTGACCTGCGGGGTGCTGGCGGAGATGAAGAGGAAGGAGGCGGAACAACTGCAACAGCGGCAATCTTGAAGTTTCTGCGTCCCTATTCAATTTTCACGGGAACTATCGGTTGCCGCTTCACTTTATCGAGGGGAGCTGCATGGTACTCGATGCGCCCGAAGTCTATCTGTCTCAAATCAATGCTTCTGATTGTACTGTTGTACATGGTGCGATAGTAGATGATACCGTTTGTCATATCTGTGGCCGATGTCCATTGGGTGGCACTTGGAATATTGGCAGGAAACTGGCCGAGGGGAAACTCGATGCCTACGGGTATATCAAAGTTATTCAGTATCTGAAAACATTGGAGAACGGTTTCCTGTGCGGTATTCTGTGGTGGTGTAGAAGTCTGGTAGAAAGCGGCACGGATAAAGCGGGAAGGGGGAGTCACATCTCCCGGAATTCCCAAAAAGCCGCTTCCCGAACCGAAAGGGGCTATAGTCACATTGCCCAGCGATTTGCTTTCGGCACTGCCCGGGTAGAGGTTCACATAATTGTTTAAGTTGGTCATCTGCCAGTCAAAGCCGGGGGAGTTTGTCAATACTCCCAGTTTGTTTTCATAGAAACGGGGCTGTCCGTCGATGAACTCCAATACCAGTTGGCGGCCGGTCTTGTCTGCAATCCGCCAATGTACGGTGGAGGCGCGTGGGTCAATGGCTATGACCGTTACATTTTCAATAGCCTCCTTTACCTCGTCCACAGTAGAAAAGCTTCCCAACAGCCATGATACCAATTGTAAATCGGCTATGCTCGACGCTTTTCGTGTGGGGTCGTACTCCTCGTATTTGCCATATCCGGGAAAGTAGAACAGCCCGGCGGAGAGCCCGGCTTCATTCAGACCTTCGGCCACGAACTCCTTTTGCTCCACTGCCAGGCCTACGTAGCCATAGCGTGAGGTGAACTCCATGCCGGACAGACTGCCTCCGGGTGTCAGTGATTGTTGCGAATAACCGCGCGGTACGATGACGTACTGGCTGTTCAGCTCACTGCCTCCCCATTCGATGGTGCGGGCTACGACGTGCGCATTGTCTTTGGCCGTCAGGGTGATACCGGTACATGCCTCTGCTGTTTGAGGGGCGAAGGTGAGGGCTGTCATTGCAGCCAGCAGGATAGGAATTCTTTTTGCCATATTATTCAGTTTATATTGTTGAGTATCTGTTTGTATACTAAACAACTCTGTATGGCAAAATGTTCCCTTACCAGAACCGGTACCCCAGCGTAAAGAATGCGGCGAAGTTCTTGGGAAAATATCCTCCTTCTTCCGAATGACCTATCATCTGGTTTATCTGCTCATTGACTTTTACCAGTCCCACTTGTGTCTCTGCACCGATGATGAATCTTCTGTATTCAAAAGTAAGTCCCAGGGCAATACCTGCATCGAAACGGTTGTTACCCATTTTCCCGTCTACCATACTGCCGAAAGTGTCTATCTTGAACTGGTATCCTCCCTGCATACTGCTGCTGCTATAATCGTAAGTCTCACCGGAAGTCTTGCCTGCCACACCTATGGCCGCATAAGGGCCGACACTCAGCGAGGCATGATAATCCTTGCCCAGATGGAGGCGGGCCGCTATCATGAGGGGGATTTGCAGATACAGTTCATGCATTTTGGCCTTGCCGATGTGGCTTATCTCGTCTTTACCGCCGATGGACACGAATTCCAATGCGGATTGCAGCACCCAGGTCTTGTTGAGGACATATTCTGCACCGACACCAGCTTTGTAAGCTATTTGGGTGTCACTACTGGAGTGTTTTCCATGAAAATGGGAGGTACCGATTCCTGCTTTTGCATGAAAGGACAGCGGGCTTTGTGCCAGACCGGTCAGTACGGTCATTGCCATACAGACGGTAATGATTATCTTCTTCTTCATGAGTAAATTTTTCCGTTTTCGGTTATGAGTAATATTGTTAGTTCGCCATTGGGCAGTAAGGGGGCACAGTGCCGGTGACAGAGCTCAATCAGTGCCTTGCCAAACTTTTCCAGCAGCTCTTCGGGAATGATGTCCCAGAGTTCGCGCGCCAGGTTCATCTGTCCGATGGCGGCAAGTGTTTCTTCGCTGCATCCCGTCTGGCGTGCCAGGTCTTGAATGAATTCCTTATTCATGGTCACTTTCTTGCTGTGGGTATCCAGATTGCCTTCGGCCAGTTTCACGGCCTTTCCCATCATCACGCCGAGGGTGACGTGCGGTACTTGCTCTTCGGCTGCTATTTTCAAGGTTTCGCCGATAAAGTTGCCGTAATGCACGAAAGCCTGGGTGGGGAGGTCGGGATAATACGCCTTGATGAAACGTTCGCTCTTTGCACCGGAGCTGATGACGATACGAGGGTTCCGGGTCGCCTTTGCCACTTCCATGGACTTCCGGATGGAATTGACGAAGGCTTCCGAGGAGAATGGCTTCACGATGCCGGAGGTCCCGATAATGGAAATGCCTCCTTCGATACCGAGGCGGGGATTGAAGGTGCGTTTGGCTATTTCTTCTCCACCGGGGATGGAGATGGTAATGAGAATAGGATTGGGCTGTTTGGCAATATGGAGGCGTTCAAGCCATAGCTTGACGTTCTTCTTTATCATTTCGCGTGGGGTGTCGTTGATGGCAGAGCTACCGAGCTCAAGTCCCAGACCGGGCATGGTGACGACACCTACGCCTTCGCCGCCGCAGACGATGATGTTGTAGTCGTCCTGGGGAGTGTCTTCCGGCAGCGGGTCGTCTATGCGGAAAGGTATGGCTATATTGGCCACAACTTTCATTCCGTTGGTGATGTCCGGGTCGTCGCCGGCATCCTTGATGACGGTAGCGCTTGTCTCGAACATGCCGTCACCGTTTTCCAGAAGGTCGGAGTGGGGAATATGGTGCTGAGGCTCTACGGGAACCTGGATGGTTTCTCCGTTGGGAAGAACTACCGGAAATTCCGTAGGACGCTTTTTGAAGTAGATATTGAATACATCCCAGGTGGCGGCTACGGCGGCAGCGGCGGCACATGTTCCGGTGGTCAGTCCGCTGCGCAGGGGGAAGAAGTCGGGTAAATGTTTCTCGATTATGCGGCGCAGGCCATGCTCGCCGTTTACACAGATAAACTTGTCGGATGTCTTGGGGCGGCAGATGGCAAAGATGCGTATACCCAGTTGCCGGGCAGCTTCCACCTTTTCGCAGAATCCGCCCGATATCCCGCTTTCTTTGAGGAGGATGGCTTCGGGATGAAGCTGTTTCATCAGGACTTGCTCGTCTTCTCCGGGCGTGTAGTAGTAGAGGTTCTTCTCGGAGAAACCTTGTTCCCGGGCGAGCTTGCGCGAGCTGTCACGGTCGAGGATGCGGAAGTAACAGCAGGCATTCTGCCACAAAGGCTTCAGCTTACCTATGGTCTGTACGCCGGTCAGTGCAAGTAAGATGAAAATCTTTTCTTTCTGTATCTTCTCGATGGCATCGTCATAATCCCTGCACCAGGTGATGTGTTCTTCATCGCGTTTCGGGAAGATACGCTCGAAACGGATGACGGGGATATTCGATTCCACGGAGACTTGTTCCAGAGTCTCATGCAGCTGTGTGGCAAAGGGGTGCGCGGCGTCTATCAGCAGCTTTATGTGATGCTGTGCACAGAATGTTTCTATTTCTATTGCATCCATCGCGCCTTGCAGGCGGATGCCATTATGCAGAAGTACGTCCTGCTCATCCCCTTTGGTAGAATAGTAGAAAGTTTTTCCGGCTTCTTCAAGGGTTTGGATGGCTATGCGTCCTTCGGTGGTTCCGCCAAATATTAATATCATGTTTGAATGTTTATGGGTGATTAATCGTTGATTTATTTCCGGTACAGATGCTTGAACTCGTGTGCATAGAGCCGTGACAGACCTTCACGGTTGCCGATGGCTTCGCCTACGACAATCATGGTTGTCAAGGTGAGGTTATTTTCCTTCACTATTCTGGCAAGGTCTTTGAGTTCCCCCCTGAATATTTGTTCGTCTTTCCATGTCAAGTGGTAGCAGACAGCTACGGGGGTAGTTTCCGGATATTCCTGCAACAGTTCTTCCTGCACCTGCTTCGCAATGCTTGCACTGAGGAAGATGCACATGGTACTTTGTGAGCGTGCCATGAGATGTAGCTTTTCGCGTTCGGGCATGGGCGTACGTCCTTCGCCGCGTGTTAGGATGATGCTTTGCACTTTTTCCGGAATGGTGAACTGCGACTTCAAGGCAGCTGCCGCCGCCTGGAAGGAGGATATGCCGGGGGTGATGTGGTAGCTCATACCGTGCTGGTCAAAGTAGTTCATTTGTTCCTGAATGGCACCATAGATACAAGGGTCACCCGTATGCAGGCGTACGATGAATTTTCCCTTGTCATAGAACTTCTTCATCACTTCAAATTGTTCTTCCAAATCCATGGAAGCGGAGCTGAGTACGGTAGCCCCGGCCTTGGCACAGAGAGTCAGCTCCCTGGGAACGAGACTGCCGGCATACAGAATGAGGTCGGCGCGTTCCAGCATTTGGCGTCCGCGTACGGAAACCAGGTCCGGGTCGCCCGGGCCGGCACCCACTATTTCGATGTGGCCCTGGCGCACAGTTCTTATGTCAAGGGCGGCGGCCACGGTATAGTTCTCTCCTTTCTTCTTGGGCACCAGCAGCCGGGAGTTGTTTGCACTCAGTAAGGCGGCGGCTTCGCTGACGCTGGGGGTACCCATGTGCTTCATGACGGTTTTGCTGGGATGGGGCACCTCTATCTCTGTCAGTTCTTCGGCTGTATAGAAGTAGACCGGGAACTTCTTTTGGAGCGCTTTCACTACCGGTTCGTCACTTTTGGCTTTAATCGTGGAGATGGAGGCGATGCTTTGGGGCATGATGCCGTATTCCTTCAGTGTGTTCATAATCTCTTTCTCCACTTTCCGCACGGGACCTGCCAGCCGGGCAAGGCCGATGCCGAGGTGTACGACACAGGGCACGTAGCATATCATAGGCATTTCCGGGAAGTTGGGGACTTGGGGAGATACGCACAGAATCAGTTTGAAGCGTGAAGGTTTAATGTCCTGCACCCGGTAGAATACTTCTACATGAGGCGGCAGGTGCGCCTCCATCCAGTCCGTGCCTTCATTGCGCACCGTGAGCAGCAGGGCGGTGGGCTTGCCGGAAACGAAGAGGCTGATATGCTCGTTCATGCATACTCTTTTTTTCTCTTCGGGCGTCTTGGCAAGTTCTGCCAACAGGAGGGTGGAGGGCTCGGCGTTGATGACCGGAAACCACCCGAAACGTTGGGGCAGGGTATCGAGTCCCCATAGACCGGTGCAGTCGCTTTGCGTGGTGACTACCGGTTCGGCCCCGAGGATATTCGCTACCTGGTGGGTCAGTTCGTTGGCTCCTCCGATGTGTCCGGAAAGTACGGAGATGGCAAATTTACCGGTACTGTCCACGCAAACCACGGCAGGGTCGGTATATTTGTTCTTCACGCAAGGAGCGATGGTGCGGACACAGATTCCCATGGCGCCAATGAAGACAAAGGCATCATAGCGGTTGAAGTTTTCCGCTGTGAATTTGCCGGCGGATTCTATATGTGTGCATCCCTCTTCGTGCCTGAGGGTGAAGATTTCGGAGTCGGGAAGTTCGTTGAGTAGTGATTGGGCTATGCTCAAACCGGCTTCGGAGATTAGAATAATAGCTGTTTTCATAATGGGTATGTTTAAGAAAGCGTGGCTTTCATAATTTCAATGGGGTTATATTCGTTCAAGGCGATATGGGTGGAAGGGTGGAGCACCATTCCGTTCCGCTCGATTCCTCGGCAGAACGCCTCCTTGCTTTCTGCCGATACGGAGTTGAAGACGATGCAGCCTTCGGGGTGCAGCACTTGTTTCACTTTCTCTATCATTTCCTCCAGATGTCCGCCGTGTCCACCGATGAAGACGGCATCGGGGCGGGCAAAGGGAGTGAGGTCGGTGTGCAGGAAATCTCCGGTTACCGCCGTAATGCCCGGTGCGCCGAAGCGGCGGGAGTTGGTGTCCATCAGCTCTTTTCCTTCGGGACGTATCTCGAAGGAGATGACGGCGAGATGGGGGAATTGCAGGCGGGCTTCGATGGAGACGGAACCGGTACAGAAACCGATGTCCCAGAAGACGCGGCGGCGGTTCAGTTCCAATGCCTGCAGGGTGAGCAGGCGGATGGGAGCCTTGGTTATCATGCGGGCGCGTCCGTCAAGATGTGCAAACTCTTCATCGGGGATGCCGAAGGGACGGACTGGAAAGTCCGGGGCTTGTACGCTGCCGTGCAGGGAGTTTGTGCGGCATTGTCCGGGATGGCTGTCCAGCAGCAGGCAGTTGGGATGTTCGAAGTCGCCGGCAACCGCTTCCCGGGGTGTCATCCGGCGTATGCGTTCCTTTTCGGGATTGCCGAGATGCTCGCCGATGTATAGTGTGTAGTGGGAGTACCCGTATTCCAGCATGCGGGCGGCAATGGTGGCCGGGGTATGTTCGCGGTCGGTGAGGATGCCTATTTTGGGGGCACGCTCTATGAGGGCACGGTCGAACTCCTGCCAGGGACGTCCTGTCAGGGAGACGGTGCGCATGTCGTCATACGGCATGACGAGGCGGTGTGCCAATGTCTGCAAGGAATTGAAAGCGGGATAGAGCAGAATGTCTGCCCCGGGAAGCTTGCGCTTTATGGTATTGGCAAAACCGAAGAACAACGGGTCGCCGGAAGCGAATACAATGATGGAGTCGTCCGTCGCCGTCTCTTCGAAGCGGGCAAATATTTCTTCATAACGGGAAAAGACGCGGTCCAGCGGTACGGTGATGGAAATCCATTCGGCCCCGGCAGGCAGCAGAGGACCGACAATCTCCTTATGCCGTATGCCACCGGAGAAAACCTTCCCCTTCCGTATCTGCGCCAGTGCTTCCGGTGGAAAGAAGGGGGAACGGTTGTCATCCATTCCTATGATTATAAATCTGTGTTTCATTCAACGGGTAATCTTATGAAAATATCAAGTAATGTAAAGGGGCATAACAAGTAATGTTATCGGTCGTAACAAGTAATGTTATGGAATGTCTTTTTTCACTTACACATCCCTGCCCGGGCGCAACTGCTCCGCATCGTTGTAGCACAACACGGAGTTCACCAGCGTGGCAGCCAAGTTGCTGCCTCCCTTACGTCCTTCTACGATAATCTTGGGTATTTCCGTAAAGGGTTTCACCATGTGTTTGGACTCTTGCACATGCACAAAGCCTACCGGTGCGGCAACAATGCCCGCCGGATGTGCCTTGCCCTTACGTATCAGGTCGCAGAGTTCCATAAGTGCCGTAGGTGCATTGCCGAATACAAAGAAAGCATCGGGATGCTCCTCCACAGCCAGGCGGATGCCTGCCTGGGTACGGGTGAGGCCTTTCTCTGCAGCCATCGTCGCCGTGCGCGGGTCGCCGAGGTAACATTTCACCTCTATGCCCAGCCGCTGCAAAGCTCCTTTGCGGATACCGCTGGCTGCCATCGTGACGTCTGTGACAATCGTCTTGATTCCGCCTTTCTCGATGGCTTGATACAAGGAAGCCACGGCACCTTCGTCCGTATGCAGCAGATGCTCCATTTCAAAATCGGCGGTGGTATGTATGGCATGGAGTAAAGCCCATTTATGGTCGAGGGGAATATGCTTGTTCTTCAGTTCCTTTTCGATGGTACGGAAACTGCGAATCATGATGTCTTGCCCGATGCCCGTGGCTTCGGTATTCGTGTCCCGGTAATAGCCGCGCGGAGTGATGAAGGCTCCGTTCCATTCGTAGGACTGTGAGTTGCCTATCAATACGACTGTAAACATATCCACCTCTTCGGGATTGAAATCTCCCAGCGTGGTGATGTGTACCGCTTGTTCCGGGCGTCCTGCCTGGCGCACATATCCCACGGGCGTTTCCGGTGAGCGTCCTTCCTGCAGAAAGAGTTCTTTCAAGCGGTAAAGCTGCCAGTAGCGTCCTTCACTTTTGGGGTTGTAGACTGCCGTCACGAAGTCGGCGGCAGCGGCTGCGGTGATACGTCTTTCAATACGTTCCCAGGGAGTCATCAGGTCTGAAAGGGAGATGACACAGAAGTCATGTCCTACGGGAGCTCCCAGCAGTGAGGCTGCCTTTTGGAAAGCGCTGATGCCCGGCAGCGAAACGATTTCTACGTCGCTGTTCCTTTCCCGCTTCATCTCGTAGACAAGCGGCGTCATACCATAAATGCCCGCATCCCCGGAACTGATGACGCAGACCGTCTTTCCCTGCTCCGCCAGCTCGAAAGCCTGCTCGGCACGGGCGCGCTCACGCTTCATGCCGGTATCTATGCATGCTGTTGAGGGGTGGAGATAAGGGGTTACAAATTGGAAATAGTACTTATATCCCACCACTACATCTGATTCTTGCAAAGCGGAAATTACGGCGGGAGTTATATCCGATTCATTGCCCGGTCCGATGCCGGCAACAATTATTTTGGGGTGTTTCATATCCATATGTTCTATTGGCATACAAAGATAGAACTTATATTTGATGAAACCGAAAAAACTCTGTGTTAATCCGCGTAATCTGTGGTGAATCCTTATTGTCTAAACCTGTAAGTGCCGGTATTCGCTCGGAGTATAGCCTACGTTCTTCTTGAACACGCGGTTGAAGTGCTGCGAATACTGGTATCCCAGCTCATAGGCAATCTGGCTGACCGTCTTCCCGCTTCCTATAATCATTTCTTTGGCCAGGTCGATGATTTTGTTCTGGATATATTCCTGCGCCGTCTTTCCGGTTTCCTTCTTCACCAAATCTCCGAAATAGTTGGAGGAGAGGAACACTTTGTCTGCGAAGTATTTCACGGAAGGCAGTCCTTCGGTCTGCGGTTTGTCGCTCTGGAAATAGTCGTCTATCAGTGCTTCAAATTTCATCAGGATGTCTTTGTTGGCTGCCGAGCGGGTGATGAACTGGCGTTCGTAGAAACGCATGCAGTAGTCCAGCAGTAGCTCGATGTTGCGTGCAATCAGACCCTTGCTGTGCTTGTCGATGGGGCGTTGGATTTCCATCTTAATCTTCTTCAGACAGTCGAGGAAGATTTCTTTCTCGTCTTCGGACAAATGCAGTGCCTCGGTAGAGGAATAGGAAAAGAAGGAATACTGCTTTATTCCCTGTCCCAGCGAGGTGCCTTTTATCAAGTCGGGGTGGAACAGCAGGCCGGAGGCGCTGGGCTGCATACCTTCCAGCATGTTGACCTCGGTCACCTGGCCCGGGGCGAAGCTGGTTACCGTGCCTTCCTGGTAATCGTAATACTGTTTTCCATAGCGTATGTCTCCGCATTTGGTGTTTTTGAGGAAAAGGGCGTATACGCCATAGTTCAAGGTGAAATGCCTGGGATATCCGGTGGCTTCGGACAAATCGACTACGCTGACCAGCGGATGCAGGGTTTCGAGACCGAACATCTTGTTGTATTGGTCTACAGCATTGAGCTTGATTACTTCTTCCATAAACGTTCCTGTTAGTTTTGTACAAATGTAGAGAATAATCCGGAAAGTTCCATATCGCAGGAGGAGGAATCCGTAATATGGTTACAAATGTCCGTAATCTGTGTACATTGAAAAGAGCTACACCCTTTGTCCGGAATGGTGTAGCCATCCGGAGCAAAGGGTGTAGCCTTGGTATGTAAAAGGTGTAGCCCTTTTACGCTTGCTGGTTATCAATCTTTTAGCATAGCTTTGATGTGTTCCATATAGAGCTGGCGGATGGCTTTGTTTTCGCCCAGTCCCTGCATGCGTACATTCACTTGATAGCTTTGCTTTTCAAGTTCCGTCTTCCACACGCCGGCAATGTCTTCCTTGGTATGGTTGCCGCATACCAACAGCAACGGAACCAATGTCACGCTCTTGGGGCGTGTCTCTTTCAGTTGCAGCAGGGTTGCGTCCAGGGTAGGATATCCTTCAATGGTGCTGACGTGGAAGTTCTTCAGTCCATGGGCTTTCATCATGAAGTCGAGCATGGCGTAAGTAGCCGTGCTGGGTAGCTGGTTGCCGTGCCCCACATAGACAATGTCTTCTTTCTTTTCCGGCTGTTCGGCGGTCAGTATACCGATTACCTTCTCGCAGTCTTCGACGGAGTAGAGCAGGGGATTTCCCACTTTTATCTCCTTGAAGAAGGGACGGAGCTTGTCTGCATCCCTGCGGACGGAGGTCATCTCACTGCCTTCTATCAAGGTGGTGCTCTGGACGTAGATGGTCCGGTAGCCTTCGGCGCGAAGTTTCAGCAGTGCATCCGTAGGGCTGTCTTTGTACACACCCTCCTTGGCAAGTCTTTTTCGTACAATCGGCGAGATGTATGCTTCGCGCACTGTAAACTGCGGAAAGGCTTCTTGTGCCTCACGGGTCACGACGTCGAGCGTCAAGGCACGTGTCTGAGGGTCCGAACTGCCATAATGGGTGATGAGCAGAGCCGCCTTCTCCTCTTGTTGTGCGGAGGAGAAGAGGCTGATGCCGAGTAAATAGAGAGTGATGAAAAGATGTTTCATAATTGTTGTTGTTTCTAAATGCGTTATGGAGAGATTATTTTAGTCTGAGTGCCAGGCTGATTACTACCGAACGTCCCGGAGAATACAAGGCGAAGTTCTTGTTCAGCGGGCGGTTGTCCTTCTTGTTGAAGATATTGTCTATGCCGATGCCCGGTTCGATGACAAAGTTGCGGAAGCCGTCGAAGGTATGGCGGGTATTGAGGTTCCAGATGCCGTAACCCGGAGCATTGCCGTCCGCGTCACCCGGATAATAGACTTTGCTTTGCAGACGACCGTTCAGGTTGAGGTTCAAGGTATAGTCGCTCCAGCTGTGTGTATAGTTTCCGGTGATGGTGGCTGTATGGCGTATGCTGCGCTCGATGTTTTGCCATTCGCCTCCTTCGTTCAGACCGCGTCCATAGGCGTAGGTATAGTTTCCGGTCAGGGTGAAGCCCGGGAATAGATTGCCGTTCAAGTTCACTTCAAAGCCTTTGACGGTAGCTTTCTCGAAATTGAAGTAGTTCTTGACACTTAGGTTTTTCGTGGATGAAAGGTCACCGATTTCGGGGAACTCTTCACGCAACTGGTTCTGCTCTGCTTCCGGTAGGTCATCGAATTTAGTGGATTTGGAAGTTACCATGTTCTTTACATAGTTCAGGTAACCGGTGACGGAAGCACTGAAACGGTTGGTGCGGTATTCCATGTTGATGGAGTAATAGTTGCTGTGTTCGGGGTCGAGGTTCTCGTCACCCAATGAGATGGTGGCCCGTGTACCCATTGTCTTCTTGAACATGTGGTAGTAGAGCTCGTCAATTCCCGGAGCGCGGAATCCGGCAGCATAGGTGGCACGTACATTGAAGTTGCCTATGTTGTACATGGTTGCCACTTTGGGGGTGAAGCGTCCGCCCGTCTGTTCGTGATGGTCGTAGCGTACACCCACAACACCGGTCAGATGGTTCCATAGCTTCACTTCATGCTGGCCGTAGGCTGATGTCGTATAGACACTTTTGTCCAAATCGGAGTCGGGACGGCGAAGCACTTCACGGCGATAGTCCACACCGAACACCGTAGTGCTGTTGGTTGTAAAACCGAAGATGCCTTTCAACTCGGCATCATGGAATTTCTGAAGCTTGGTAAGCGCATACTGTCCGGGCAGGTATCCGCTGTTTTCTATCAGGTATTTGTAGCGTGATGCGTAATTGTTTCCTGAATAGTCGAACTGGATAACGTTGCGTTTACTCAGTTTGTATTTGGCGCCTGCCCCCCAGTTGTAACCTTCGTAGGTAGTGTTGTACTTGCTTCCGCCGGTGATATCCTCGCGTTCTACCGGACGTTCGAGTCCGCGGTTGTAGTATCCACCGTTGGCATAGAAGGAAAGCTGTTCCGTAGCATCATAGGTAAACTTCTGCGAAAAGTTATTCGAGCTGTAGCCCAGGGAGAGCGGGGCAATCGTTTCGATGATGTCTTCTCCGTCTTCTGTCAGACGGCTGTTTTGCCAACCGTCGGAGTGGTCGTATTTATAGGAAGTGTAGGACCCTATTTTTCCTTGGGCGATGTCCAGATTCAAGCCTTGGGAGAATTGATTCTTTCTCGTATAGCTGCTATTGCTGCTGAAGGCTACCACATCTTTAGGCTCGTTGGTAATGATATTGATTACACCGCCGATGGCATCCGAACCATAAAGGGAAGAAGCGGCTCCGTTCAGCACCTCGATGCGCTTGACGCGGGTCATGTCTATTTGGTTGAGGTCGATGTTACCGGTAATGTCTCCCGTGACCTTGCGTCCGTTTACCAATATCAGCACGTGCTTGTTGGAGAGTCCATTCATCATCAGATAGGACCCCATCGCGTTCGGACGGAAGGAGAGCGAGGGTACCATCATGGTCAAGGCCTGCTGGAAGTCGGTGATACCGGCACGCTTTATCTCGTTGGCAGTGATAACCGATACCGGAGACGGAGTGTTCTTCAGTCGCTGATGTGTACCCGTACCCGTTACTACAACCGGGTTCAACTCGTGAGTTTTCTTGGTCATATCGTCGCTGTCACCTTTTTCTGCTTGTGCATAGGCACCGGTGGCGATGATTCCTCCCATAAGGAGAACTGTGAGAAGTCTTTTCTTTATCATATATTGTTTTATTTTATATAACGCTGCAAAGGTACATACCATTATCGGAGGGTGAAATACTTAATAGTTGTTATACTGCGATGGCCAAATAGCTATTAATAGGTACTGTATTCCCTTATTCCGGCACATAGATAATCTCTCCATTTTCAAGCTGATAGGCAACTCCCACTTTCTTTCCTCTTTTACCGGAGGTCTTTGGGTCTTCGCTGGGAGTGTATTTCTTGATTTCCTGCCCTTCTTTGGTAATGATTTCCATATTTTCCTTTCCGGGATTCTTCACCATAGTGAAGTCTTCTTTGGAAAACATCTCCGTCATATTGAAGCGGGAGACGAGAGCCACCATCAAGGCTACGGCAAAGACCATTGCTACGTCAAAAAGATTGGCTACCGTACCCATGGGGTCGGAGTCCGAATCGCTGTGCAGTAATCTGTTTCTCTTACTCTTCATTGTTTTCGTATCGTTAGTCCGTTATTCCTTTTCGGCCGTTTGGCGGCTTATCACTTTGTACAGATATTCCAAGTCGTTCATTTCGCGGGCATACCAGCGTTGTTTCACTTGCAGGGTGATGATGCCGACAGCAGCAATGACCAGTCCTACCACTGTAGTGGCAAAAGCCACCTGCATATTGTAGGCCATGGAGGAGATGTCTCCTTGTGCCAAACCTACCAGTGCGGGACCCATCGGGATGAGGGTACCCATCAGTCCCAACATAGGACCCAGCTTGATGAAAGTACGCGAACGTCCCAACTCCTTCTCGGCTTCCACTTCATAATTGGCAAGCAGGTGTTCGCAGTAGGCGTCGTCGTCCCGGTGTGCGGACAGTTTGGACAAGCTGCGGAGGAGAGGGGAGTTACCTGCCGACGGGAGTTGCTGCAGCAGTCCGTCTATATTCTCTGGGGTGATGTTCTCCAGTGTTTCAGCGAATTGCTTCTGTAATTTCATCCGTTGATAGAACTCCCCGAAGAAACCTCCCGCAAGGAGAATGGCACGTAGAAAGAATAGCAGCAGCAGGACTATGACGGGAACCAGCAGCCCGTTCGAAATCCAGAACAGTGTGTTTGAGATTGTTTCCATATATCTTTTTAGTTTTTAATTCTTTAATTCGTTTCAATAGCCCGTGGCAATGATGCTCAATATAACAATGAAAATATTGACAATGAACAATACTTCCAAGCGCAGCGGCTTGTCACCGATAGCATATCGCAGCAAATGGCTACCGGCACCGACTGCAAAGAAAGTAACACCGGCTGCTATCCATGAGAGACTGCCGAAATCTATTCCGGGAAAAGTGAAAAGCAGCAGTGCCAGGACATAGCATATTACTCCGCCTATCAGTATGCCGGGGTATAACTTCAGGAAGAGGGTGACCGCTTGTTTGAAGGCCGTGTTGCGGGTACGCATTTTTGCGAAACAGTCGAAACAGAAAGTTATCATTATGGCGGCTTCCAGAGTGACACATACCGACAAGTTCAACATCTGTGGACGGGAGGCAAAGAAAGCTGCCACCACGGTCTTGGACTGTTCCGTCATCCATGGAGTCACCAGCCACGCAAAAAAGGCACAGCCTGCGGCAACCGTCCACATTCCCCAGCGTGGATAGAACCCCACCTTTAATAGAAAATTGAGGGCGATGAATAGGGCTAACAGATGAATGACGTATTCCATAATACTCTGTTTCTATTTATTCTTTTTTTCTTTTCTTCAACAGTACGACCAGTCCGATGAAGGTGATGACGACAAGACTGCCTGCAACCACTCCGTTCACCCTGTTCTTACGTACCGTTTGTTCGGAAGTCAGTTTGTGTTCTTTCAGTACGACATCCTTGCCATCGGTTGCGGATGCTTCGTGTACCTCCTTCATGTTCTGGGTATAGGTCTGCTTCTCGCTATTATCCAACTGGTCGGCAACGAACGACTGTAGCTTGTCATTGTCGCAAACGAATTCGGTACAAGCGGCACCTTTTTCGCGTGTGATTTGTGCATGCAGGGAAGCAGTGGTTTTCAGTTGCTCATCAGATGCTTTCCAGTAACCTTTGCGGGCGCTTTCCAGCATGACGGCTGTCATAGCCTGGAATGCGGCGGGATTGACGCGGAGGAAGTACTCGTGAATGCCCAGCTTATTCTCATCCTTTATATACATTCTATACAAGTCATTGAACAGTTCTTTGTCCATGGCCGACGGACGCATGACGTGCCAGCCGAAGATGTTGCGGAAGATTTCGCCGAACATCTGCGCCGAACCTTCCCCGCCTTTCATCCGCTCTTGTATAAAGGTAGGGTTCAAGATGGTGGAACGTGTCTCTACGGCAATGGCCTCTTTGGCATCCTGCATGCGGCGGTTGGTCCGGTTGCGGTAGTCTGCCATATAGGCATCCGGTTCCTTGCTGGTCACGGTTTTGACGGTGAGCGAGAGTCCACCCGTAAATTCGTATACATGATCCAGGGAGATGGGGCCCCATGTGTTACTTTGACGGGGCTGGATGACAACATCCGTTTCGGACAGTGCCGAGGCAAACAAACCTTCCTGGACGTCTCCCCAATTTCCGTCGTCCCCATAAGAGGCACCCATATTGTTGAGGTATCCTTCGGCTATCTCCTTTTCGCTTTCCCACGAGCCGCTGTGCTCGGTATAGGCCATCATACCGGTACTGTATCCGCTGTTGATCGGTCCGAATACACGCATCACAGACATTTCACGGGCACGTTTGGGGGAAGCCCCTTTTTCTACCAGTAATTTTTCCTGCAACAGTGTACCCGATGCCACATAGTTGGGATAGGTCTCATCTCCGGCTTCCGATGTCAGACGTATAGCATCGGTCAGTAACTTCAAGCGGGAACCGGCTATGTCGCGTAGCTGTCCGGACACTTGTACCAGCACATTGATGCGCGGACGCCCCAGTTCTTCACTGGGCACCAGTTTCAGGTCAACCACTCTGCCTTGGGCGTCGCGTACGGGTTCTACTCCCAGCATCCAGAATACCTGGGCCAGCGTAGCTCCTTCCGTATTGATGAATTCGCCTGCCCAGAAGGTATAGCTTACTTTCCGAGGATATTCGCCGTGCTTGCTGATGTACTGTTTTAAAGTCGCTTCTGCCAATCGCTTTCCATCTTCCCAAGCCCTTGGGTTGGGAGTATTCTCGGCGTTGATGCTGTACATGTTGCGTCCGGTGGGCAGAACGTTCGGGTTCAGTACGGGGTCACCTCCCGGCGCAGGGAATACGGTTCCTCCGCTGAGTGCACGCACCATGGCATTCTGTTCGTTGACGGGGGAGGCAAGCAACTGTTCGCGATAGAGTAGGGCGGGGCGAAGCTCCGGTGCTACAGATGCAGTATCCTTGGGCAGATTCTGGAGTAAGGCGGTCAGTCTTTTCCTGGCGGCAGGCAAGTAGTGGTGGGCTATATAGGTGAAGTCTTGTAACTGCTCTGTGGTGATTTTGCCTTTATCGCGGTCCTTGCGGGCCGTTTCGTATGCCAGCGGGTCGGCAGCGACGGCGAGAGTGGTAGTCAGCAGGGCGCGGTCAGAATAAGGCTCGTTCATGGTGTAGTACGCACCCAGTATCTTTTCGTTGGCTATCTCTTCGGTGAAGGCATCCAGACGTTCCAACTCCTTGGTTGTGTAGGGGTCACTGGAGATGGAGTCGAGGTTGAGGTCGCGATGCAGTCCCAGACGCATGGCTTCTTTTTTGATACTTATTCCTAGGGTTCGGTGTTTTTCGGTACCTTCGTCCAGCACTTTGTGAATATCTTCGAGCAAGGCCAAATAGCGTTGGCGCATACCGCTCTCCACGTAGGGTGGAGTGAGATGGGTGACCAGTACGGCATGTGTCCGGCGTTTGGCAATGATACCCTCGCCTACGTTTCCGGTGGTATAGAAATAGAAGTGGGGGAGGTTACCAATCAGTACATCCGACCAGTCGGCCTGCGACTGTGCCACATTCTTTCCGGGCGTGTATTCCAAGTTGCCGTGGGTGCCGAAGTGAATCACTGCATCTGCCTTGAATCCTTTTTGCATATACAGATAAGGAGCCAGGTAGCTGTGGGGCGGCGCTACCGGCATTCCATGCACCAGTTTGAACTCATCATCTCCCAATGCCGGGCGGGGCTGGGGGAAGAGTAGGATATTGCCGAATTGCAGGCAGGTAATGGCAATACTGTCCTCTGTTACCAGCAGATTGCCGGGCGCATCTCCATATCTGTCTGTCACTTCCTGATATTTCTCGGGAAGGAGTACTTCGTGTGCCCATTGTTCGTATTGCTCGGTAGAAAGCCATATCGGGTGTGCCGTTTTCAAAAACTGTTCTTGTGCTCCTTTGGCATACGAACCCATGACGGCACCGTCACGATGTATCCGCTTGCCGAACTCCTCTACAGTAGCAGGCAGTCCACTGACGTCGTACCCTTCCGAACGCAGGCGTTTCAAGAAGTTATAGAGTGAAGGAATCACTTCCATACCGCTTGCCAGCAGGGCGTCTTTTCCCGGAGTCTTGAAGTAACAGATAGCAACGCGCTTTTCTTTGTTGGACATGTCTCTCAAGGACATGTACTTGGTAATATGGTCCACTACGGCATCTATCCGTTCATTTTCAGCGGTGTACAGATAGTATCCTTGTTTGTTTTCGTTTTGGGTAGCGATGCAGAGGGGTAGCATGCCTCCATCTATCTCAGGCACCACTACACGGGCGGTCAGTGTGCCACCGCTGACGGGGGTATCCGGGTCCAGCCATTCCTCGTGGGGCTGAATCAGCGGGAAGGGCATGAATAAAGGAATGTTTTCCTGGTGCAGCCAGTTGATGAGTGAGTCATTGCCCAGCCGTCCCATAGGCAGGTAGACTACTGCATCGGGATGGAGGGTACGTATCATATCGGCACGCGGTTGACCTCCGGCTGTGAAAGGATAGACATTGAAGCCTGCTTGTGTCAAGCACGTGATGAGGGAATCTACGTGGGCACGGTTTCCTTCCATCGGAAAGTTGAGTCCGGAAATCAGGGCAAGGTTGCGTCCGTCCTCATGGTAGAGATTTTTTTCTTTCAGATAGGCAGTCACCTCTTGCGGAGTACTGAAGTAGCGGCCGTATTCGCGGTGGTAGAACATGTTCTCCAGCAATGGGATGGGAGGCTCGTAATCCTGGTGTCCCCACCGGTGGGGAGTGGCGATGTGGCGCAGGTAGAGTAAGGCATTCCGGTAGTTGTGCTTGTTGCCGTTCTTGAGATACTCCCGTAGCGTATGCTGTTGTTCATTGGTAACATTGTGATTGAGGGAGAGGGTGAAATTTCGTAACGTATTCGTAAAGACTGGTACTCCGCTGGCACCCACCCGTTCCACTTCGGCAATCTGGCCGTCGTCAAGGTATAGCCCTCTGCTGTACATCACGATGGCATCATAGCCGGAAAGGTCCTTCACCTCTTCTTTTTTTATGCAGGTGACTTCTATCCGGGCGCAGTCATTGTTCAGGGTAATGTCGGCAGCTTGTGCCAGGGTTGCGTTGATAATAAGTATACGTGTAGGAGCAAACCAGTACTGATAGGCCGCAAAGCTACAGACAATCAATAGGGCTATGCTGCTGAGGAATATTCCAAGTCTTTTCTTATTCATACAAGTTTATTCTCGTTAATAGTGTTTTTGTCTTTTATGACATTTTCTTCTTATATAATTCACACTTAACGCCACACCCGTGATGCAAACGGCTGTACCTCCAAGCAGCAATACCCAAAGCACAGTCTTGCGCAGGGTGGCATTGGAGTTCAGACCGGGCAGACGCATGCGGTGCAGGGCTGTATAGCTCCAGTATTTCCAGCGGGAGGAAGTATCTGTATGGCGGATGCTTCCCGTTTCCGGGTGAATGTAATAGACACTCCGGTCCGGGTCGTCCACCACTATCTTCCAGACGGGAAGCTGGGGACGTCCGCGATACATATTGCTCATGTCGCGATAGTAGGTCTCGAAATGTTCGAGCAGGGAGATGCGTATGCCGGGGATATGTTGTGAAGAATCACGCTGGGAGGCATAAATGCTTTCCACGCCTTTCAGGATTTCTTCTTCGGAGAGTTGCAACGGACGCGGCAGGCTGTCGGCGGCATCGATGTAATACTCGTTTTTGCTATCCTTTACGATGTAGTAGGGATGTTCGCGGAAATTGCGCCACTCTATCTGCAAAGCTTGGGGATAGGCGGCTATGACACGGCGGTAGTCCAAGGGATAGTTTTCCGGGCGTGGGCCACGGGCATGGAGTATGCGCGTAGGGCTGCCTTTCTTCAATGCCGGTTTATGAATCCATTCTGGGATATCTGCCAGAGACATCATACCACTGAAAGTAAAGGTCAGTACAAAAATGCCGAAAAGAATTCCGCTGACGTAATGCCAGTGATACCATCTTTTACGGTAAGGGGAGAATTTGGAGTGACGGTTACGGTGTGTTTTGCGCCATACATCTACAGTTACCCAGATGCCGGCAATGACCATGAGACAACCCAAGGCGGAGAGCCAGATGACAGTTTTGGTCCAAAGGACGGTATCCTGCCGCAACCAGGTGAAGTATACCCAGTGGGGAATGGCACCCAGCCATGCCCAGAAGCGTTCGCTTCTGTAGGAGAACTGCAAGGCCTCACCGTTTTGTGAACTCAGATAGAGTTGTGTACCGGCTTCGTCGGCAAAGTATATTTTATAAATGGGCATTTCCTTTTTCAGTTCAGCGAAGGGAATCCATTGGTCCAGAGAGTGGAGGGTGTCGATACGGGTAATGGGAGAAGAACACCACAAAGCTGCTGTCCGGTGCAGGTGCTCACTGTCCAGAGGTGGTCGTGAGATGGCGGAATCAGCAAGGAAATGGAACGTACCTTTTGTGGTGCTAAAGCTGAACTCGGGGTGTCCGGCATTGAGGTTTAGCATCGTGGACCTGACCTTTACGCCATGAGGCAGACGGGCCGTGACGGAGGAGATGTCCGGAAGTGAATCTCCGTTTTGGGAGAGCATTTCCAGCTTTTGCATTTTCTCTTTGGCGCTGACACGGGGAAAGCGGTGGTACATCATCACGAAGGCGGAGAGGAACCACATAAGAAATAGGATACAGAGCAAAGTGCCCAGTATCCTATGAATAGAGTACATCAGTTTGGTGATAACATTCATTGTCGTTTGCGTTTTTCCTGCAAAAGTACAAGATGATTCAAGAACACTAAATACCCACTAATGGGTATATTATTCAGTGTCTTTTCCGGCAGCGTAGGCCGCCTTCTTCGTCATGATGTCCAGCATGCGGTGCTTCAGTCCGAAACGGATATGGTCAATGAATATTTCTTGAATCTCCGGAACTTGTCCCAGCCCTTCCAGCTGTGTACTGACGATGAAGTCTTCTTTCTCGAGCCTCTCCTTCCACTCTCCGGCAATGTCGTTCTTGGCATGGTCTCCGGCAACAAACATGAAAGGTACGAGGGTTACGCGTTTGGCTTTCCCGGCTTTCAGTTGTGCCAGCATGGTGTCAAAGGTAGGATAACCTTCGATGGTGCCCACATGGAAATTGGTCAGTCCGCCTGCTTTCAGCATATAATCCATTTGGCTGTAGATGGCGGTACTGGGGGTATAGGTACCGTGACCCACAAGGACGAAGTGTTCTTTGGAAACTTTCTTGCCTTGTGCCGGGGCGTTGTAGCGGTTGCCCAGAATACTTGCCACTTTCTCTGCATCTTCGACAGAGTAGAGAAGGGGAGTACCTACACGTATTTCCTTGAAGAAAGGCAGTGCGCTTTCCACATCCCGGCGGAGTGATTCCATTTCCACTCCGTCAATGATGTTGGTGCTCTGTACGATGAGGTGTGTGTAACCTTCGCTGCGCAGTTTCAGCATGGCATCCAGTGGGGTCAGCTTCGTGATGCCGCGCTCTTTCAAGCGGCGGATAATGATGCGCGACGTATAGGCTTCCAGGAACTTCAACTCCGGGAAGGCGGCTTGTGCCTTGGCGTTGATGGCATCAATGGTGAGGGCACGGGTATCGTCATGCGTAGTGCCGAAGTGCACCATGAGCAGGGCAGCTTTGTCACCGGGTTTCATACTTGCAAGCATATCGCTGTGCTCGTAATTGCCTCCCCCGTGCGCATGGCAGAGGAGGGAGGTACTTAGTAAAAATAATAAAGAAAGAATCTTGTTCATAGATTATTTGTCGTTTTCAACCACTCTAAGCATATCGAAATAATAACCTTCGGCAATTTCCGCGCCTTTTTCTACTTTACCGGTTGCTATGTCATAGATGTAGATACAAGGATTGGCTTTTTCTGTATTTACGCCGATGTATGCCTTACCGTCTACAATAGCGGTGCGTTGTGCAAATCGTCCGCCACTGTAAGGTATTTCTTGTCCGTTATAACTCAAGCGTTCTCTTGTCCCGGTATTGATGTTGATAATAGAGTAATAGTGGCTGTAACTGTCAATGGCAGTACCGGCTGCATCATTACGTGCATACACGAGGGCTTTACCGTTACCCAGGTTTTGGATGGTGAGCAGTTTACCGTCGGCGTTGGGATATCCCTCATAGCTTGCATCGAAGTCTGTTTCACCTTTCTTGATACGGAGCAGATGGCCTTGTTCCATGTCATTGGCATCGGTGAATGCAGCCAAGTAGAGGTTACCGTCTGCATCATACATCACGCAACTTTGCATCAGTTCTCCGTAAGCGCTTCCCGCCATTTCTCCGGCAAGGGTATTGACCTTGTTACTTTCCACTTTCATGTCCGAGGGATTGATAACTGCTGTCAGGAAGTTTGAGGTTGCTTTTCCACCTCTGCCTGTTTTATCCTTACCAAAGTAGAAGTAATATAATTTACCGGATTTTTCGTTGTAGGTCAGGATACCGGAAGCTGTGAATACTTTTGCTCCTTCTGGCAAAGGAAGGTCCAGCGTTCCTTCGGCAAGGATACGCATGTCATCGGCATTCAGCTTGGTCCAGATAACTTTGTCTGCATCACCATTGGCTGCCATGATAAGCAGGGTATGGTCATCCAGCCAGGCATGTGTGTAGCCGCGTACTTTGAAGGTATTCTGTACAAATGTTTGTTCTTGGACTATTTTGATGGAATTACCGGTTACCTGCAATTTCGTGAATCGGTCGTTTGAGTTAGGCACTTGATAATAGTATTTCCCTTTGACAATGGCTTCCATGGAATAAGTGTTATTTTCACTTCTGAACTCAACACCGTCATTCTTTATGTCAATAACTTCCATATCTGCTGTAAGGCTGTTTACACTTTTTACAATGGTACCGTCACCCTGGTTCATACCACCGTGTTTGCCGATAGTCATAAAAATATCAAAGTGATAATCGGAAAGTTCCGGTTGCGGGTCTGGATCCGGGGTGGGGGCTGGATCGTTGTTGTCGGAACATGCACTGAATGATAAGGTCATGGCTATGGCCATAAGGATACCGGATAAAAGATTTAGTCGTTTCATTTTAAATAAAATTAGTTAGTTGATGAATAATCTGAATTTGGCGAAGAATGCTCGTCCGGGCTTTTGCAGTTTATAGTTGTCATAGGCCAATTTGTCGAGTAGGTTCGAGCATTCCAGCGAAATATTGTATCGTCCTCGTTTCCATGAATAGGTGATGTCGGCATTGCAAATGTGCTGTGCCGGGACGCGTGCCTTGCTTTCGCGAGAGCCGTAGGCCTCCCATGTCAGGAAGAACCAGTGCACCCACTGATAACTGCATCCCAGCCGTAATTTGCTTTCGGGCAGAACCACATTGTGGAAAAGATAGCTTGCTTCTGCACTTCCGAAAAGCCAGGGGCGGTTGGGTACCCGGTTGTTGTAGGTTGCAGAAGGTTTTCCGTCAGTCTTGTATCTGTTCTGGTCGCGTGCCTCTTGAAAACTGACATTGGTGGCAAGCTGTAACTTGCTTTGCCAGTCGTAACGTACTTCTCCTTCTATGCCCTTGATATGTACAGCCGGAACATTCTCATATTGCATCATACCTTCTTTGGTTTCTACGGTGGCTTGGATATAGTCGTCCACATAGCGTAGGAAACCGTTTGCTTCATAATAAAGTGTATGGCCGGGGGCGGGATGCCATGTGCCGAAGATGCCCAGATTGACGTTGTCACTGCTTTCAGGTTTCAAGGCTACATTAGCATATATGGTGGTACCGTTTCCTAATAATTCGCGGGCAAGGGGCAGCCGGACGCTGTGCTCATAGGAAATTTTAATGGATAAAGGTTCTATGGCTGTGTAGCGTGAACCGATACCGTAGCCCCAATACTTTTTGGTTATCGTCCCTTTTACATCCTTCGACCCGGTGATGCTGGATAAATCCGTTTGCCGGATATTCAGATGGTTGATGTAGTTTTTTACAAAAAAGGTATTGCTCATTTTTTCTTCGAGAAGGGATTGATTGTAGGAGAAGCCTGTCACATGTTTTGCCAGAATATCATTGGAGGCTTCAAAATCAGTATCCGCTTCATCATAGCGGTCATTGCCGATGCGGCTTAATAGATAGTTTAGGTTGAGGGAGTGATGGTTGTCCAACCGATAGTCCAAATTGGCGCGGCCAATGGTCAGGGGACGTTTGTAATGGCGCATTGAACGGCCCCGTCCTGTGATTTCGTTACGTGAGCTTACGATATAATCTCCGTTCCAGTCATACTTACGGTAGGCTGTATCTGTGGTCAATGAATGGTCCCAAGTGTGCGAGAGTGCGGCATTCAGCTGCATGTTCTTCCAAATGAAATTATGCTTTTGATAGCGGGCTGAAATGTTCCATGCATCGGAGCCTCTTTCTGCCATTCCATATACCTTACTCTGTACAGAGCCTGTCTGCAACTCCTTGTCTACTTTGGAGTAAGAGGCGGAAACAAAAAAAGCATCTGCCCAGGACTTATTGGCAAAGCCGATTTCCATTTGTCCGAACAGTGAAAAATAGTCATCATGGAAGCGTCTACGGTCAGTCAGAATGTATTTGCGGCTGTCTTCATCCCAGACTTCGACATCTCTCATCATATAATCGTTTTTGGAGTAATTGACCCCAAAGGTGGGTTTAATGATCAGTCCGGTTCGAGGCTCTACAAACTGGGCATTCAAGTCTGCCTTGTGAGTATGGAAGGAACCGATACCGTAGGAGACATCCAGATAATTCTTCTTCTCTTGTTTTGTAATGATATTGATGGCGCCTCCCAATGCATCTGTACCCAGACTGGCAGGTACTACTCCTTTATAAATTTCAATCCGGTCGATGATATTGACCGGCAGATTTGCCAATGAAACGCCGCTGCCTTTTGTGTCCAATGGTATTCCGTCTAAGAAATAACGTATGGAATTACCAGACATTCCGTTGATGGAGAGGTCGAAGTCCGAGCCAACTCCGCCTTCCTCTCTCACCTTGATGCCCGTTGTACGGTTCACCAGGTCGTTGAGGTTATTCAGTGAGTTTACTATCGGCTTGATGTCGAGTGCATTGACTGCAAAGGCTCCTTCCTTCACTTTCTGCGTTTGGGTCTTTCCGTATACTTCGACAGAGTTCAATGCTACGGAGCTTTCCTGCAATGTAAAGTTCTGTTTTTTATCCTGCCGGATGTCGAGGGATTGTTTCACGGTTTGGTAGCCCAGGAAGGAGACGACGAAGGTATGTTTACCCGGAGCGACTTGCAGTGAATACTTCCCCCGGTCATCCGTATAGGTGCCGGAGGTGGTGTTTTCCACAGCGATGGTGGCTTGGGCTATCGGTGTCCCGTGCTGGTCTATGACTTTTCCGGATAAGGTGACCTTATTCTGTGCCATACTACCTGCAGGAAGCAGGCAAATAAATGTAAATAGCAGTCCTGTGATGAATCTCATTTCAGTTCCTTATAAGCGTTCGTAACTTGCCCTCAAGGAAAAAAATGAACAAAGAGAAAGATTCCTTTATATGGATAAAGAATGCCCCGACTCAATGTTTTGTTGCTTTATTCCCCGAAAGCACTAAAACTATGTTGTCTTGGCAGGTCTTCTGACTTATCCCTCTTTGAATGCCTTCCCATCCGCCGGGCGGACAGTGGCTTGTAGAATATTCAAAGATTTTGGAAGGACTTACAGCAGCGGGTCTGTTCAGGATTTGCACCTGATTCCCTTTTTCATCACTCATCTCCAACAGAACCGGGAGAGGTGAAACCAAAACTGGGACAAAGATAACAAAAACTATTAGGTTTGCGAATACTCCTAATAATTTTTGTTATCTTTGCCCGCGAATTGGTTCCGGATGCATGTTTCCATCATCTGGATTAAAAGGGAATCGGGTGTAAATCCCGAACAGTCCCGCTGCTGTGAAGCTCCGTTTATATCATGAAAAACACTCTTGCCACTGATATGCATTGAAATATCGGGAAGGCTTCAGGATTAGGAGTCAGTCAGAAGACCTGCCATTCATTAAAGGCTGCCTTTGCTCGTGGGTTAGGAAGACAGTACGAAGATATTAGTTGAACATTTAAACAAGAAATGGAATGCCTTTGTTAAAGGTATGTCCGCATTGTGGTGTGACTATATATATCCTTTATATATTAAAGAAAAAGTAAAATGATTAAGAAAGTATTGATTGCCAACAGAGGTGAGATTGCCTTGCGCGTCATGCGTTCGTGCCGGGAGATGGGACTGCTTACGGTTGCGGTCTTCTCCGATGCCGACCGTACTTCTCATCATGTGGCATATGCCGATGAGGCTTATCCGATAGGACCGGCCGTGGCAAAAGAGAGTTATCTGAATATTGAGAAAGTGATTGCCACGGCAAAGCGATGCGGTGCCGATGCCATCCATCCGGGTTACGGCTTTTTGTCGGAGAACTCGGAGTTTGCACGCCGTTGCAAGGAGGAAGGGATTATCTTTATCGGTCCCGCCGCCGAGACGATGGAGGCGATGGGCGACAAGATAGCTGCCCGCAAGCGAATGATTGCGGCAGGCGTACCCGTGGTTCCCGGAACGGAACAACCTTTGCAGAGTGCCGAAGAAGCCGTGCGCATCTGCAACGAGATAGGTTATCCCGTGATGCTGAAGGCGTCTATGGGTGGCGGTGGTAAAGGTATGCGCCTTATCCATAACGAGAGCGAAGTGGTGGAAGCCTACAACACGGCACGCTCCGAGTCCATGTCCTCCTTTGGAGACGACACAGTCTATCTGGAAAAGTTCGTGGAAGAACCCCACCACATCGAGTTCCAGATATTGGGTGACAACCACGGCAACGTTATCCACCTTTTCGACCGCGAATGCTCCGTGCAACGCCGCAACCAGAAGGTGGTAGAAGAAAGCCCGTCACCCTTCCTTACGCTGGAATTGCGCCGGGAAATGGGAGAGAAGGCGGTTGCCGCAGCAAAGGCAGTGAACTACTCCGGTGCAGGTACCATCGAGTTTCTGGTAGACAAGAACCGTCGGTTCTACTTCCTCGAAATGAATACGCGCTTGCAAGTAGAGCACCCCATCACGGAAGAAGTGGTAGGCGTGGACCTGGTGAAAGAGCAAATCCGCATTGCTAACGACGAGGTGCTGCACCTCAAGCAGGAGGAACTGTTCCAGCGCGGCCATGCTATAGAGTGCCGCATCTGTGCCGAAGATACGGAAAACAACTTCATGCCGTCTCCCGGTGTCATCAAGCAACTGACGGAGCCGAACGGAATCGGTGTGCGTATAGACAGCTATGTGTACGACGGCTATGAGATTCCCATCTACTACGACCCTATGATAGGTAAGCTCATCGTATGGGCAACCACCCGCCAGTATGCCATCGAGCGTATGCGCCGTGTGCTCTACGAGTACAAGATTACGGGCGTAAAGACCAACCTTGCCTATCTGAAGCGCATCATGCACGTGCCCGACTTTGTGAAGGGAGAGTACAACACCCTCTTTATCGAGAAGAACGCCCGCATGCTGGTACGCACCAATACCACCAACGAAGAGTTGGAGAACATTGCCATGATAGCCGCCTATATGGACTATCTGGTTAATCTGGAGGAGAATGTTTCGGCACAGCTACCCGATGCCCGCCCCATTAGCCGTTGGAGGGAATTCGGATTGCAGAAGGGAGTGCTCAGGATTTAAGGAATGGATAATTGATAATGGAGAATTAATAATGGAAATACATATAGGAGACCGTATCGCAGACATTACCCTGGTGGGTAAGGAAGGGAATAAGGTACAACTTACCATTGACGGAAAGCCCTACGAAGTGGACATTGTGATGGCAGAGAACGGAAGTTGCTCCATCCTGCACAACGGAAACTCGTTCAACGCAGGCCTTGTGCGCGGCGAGGGCGGCAAGAGTTATGACATCAGCATGCTCCAGCGTTCCTTTCATGTGGACATCGTGGACACGCAAGCCAAGTATCTGCACATGAAGAAAGGAGCCGACGAGAAGCAGGGCGACAAGATTTTGGCTCCGATGCCGGGCAAGGTGGTAAGCATCCCCGTCAAGGTGGGCGACCGACTGGCTGCCGGCGACATTGCCGTGGTGCTGGAAGCCATGAAGATGCAGAGTAACTATAAGGTAAATGCCGACTGCATCGTCCGCAACATCCTCGTGAGCGAGGGCGAACCGGTAAATGCCAACCAAGTATTGATTGAATTGGAGTTGATAAAGGAGGAATAATCCCGAGTCGCATTCAGTCCGTATATTATAAATCACTAAATTGTAAATGCAAATATGAACAGAGAAGAAATATACCGCCAGTTTGAGGAACTGGATAAACGTGCCTCGCTGGGTGGGGGCGTAGACAAGATAGAGAAACAACACGCCTCCGGCCGCATGACTGCCCGCGAACGTATTGACATGCTGCTGGACAAAGGCTCGTTCAATGAGCTGGACAAGTTCGTGAACCACCGTTGCACCAACTTCGGCATGGAGAAGAAGCAGATTGCCGGAGACGGCATGGTGTCCGGTTACGGAAAGATAGACGGCCGCCTTGTATTTGTCTATGCCTACGACTTCACGGCGCATGGCGGTTCGCTCAGCGAGACGAATGCCGCAAAGATTGTAAAGGTGCAGCAGCTTGCCCTGAAGAACGGTGCTCCCGTCATTGCCCTCAACGATTCGGGCGGCGCACGCATCCAGGAAGGTGTGAACAGCTTGGCAGGCTATGCCTCCATCTTCTATCAGAACACCATTGCGTCGGGTGTCATTCCGCAGATATCCGCTATTCTGGGTCCGTGTGCCGGTGGGGCATGCTACTCTCCGGCGCTTACCGACTTTATCTTCATGGTAAAGGAGCAGAGCCACATGTTTATCACCGGTCCGGACGTGGTAAAGACCGTGACCCACGAGGAGGTGGACAAGGAGGAACTGGGCGGTGCCTATACGCATAGCAGCAAGAGCGGCGTTACCCACTTCATGTGCAATACGGAGGAGGAGACACTGATGAGCATCCGCGAGCTGCTGAGTTTCCTGCCGTCCAACAATATGGAGGATGCTCCCTTCACTCCCTGCTCCGACGATATCCATCGCCGGGTAGAGGCGCTTCAGACCGTCATTCCTGAGGACCCGAACATGCCCTATGACATCAAGGATATTATAGAACCGGTGCTGGACAACCAGTACTTCTTCGAAGTGATGCCTCACTTTGCCAAGAACGTCGTTATCGGTTTCGGTCGTCTGAACGGGCGTTCGGTAGGTATCGTGGCAAACCAACCTGCCTATTTGGCGGGTGTGCTCGATATTGATGCCAGCGACAAGGCGGCACGCTTCATCCGTTTCTGCGACTGCTTCAACATCCCGCTGATAACCTTCGAAGATGTTCCCGGCTTCTTGCCCGGAACGATGCAGGAGCACAACGGCATCATCCGCCACGGCGCCAAGATTGTCTATGCCTATGCCGAGGCCACCGTGCCCAAGATAACGCTGATTACCCGCAAGGCATACGGCGGCGCCTACATCGTGATGTCCAGCAAACCGACGGGTGCCGACGTGAACCTGGCTTATCCGCAGGCGGAAATCGCCGTGATGGGTGCCGAGGGTGCGGTGAACATCCTCTACCGTAAGTCCTCTGCCGAAGAGAAGCAGGAGATTATCAAGGAGTACGAAAGCAAGTTCTCCAACCCTTACCGCGCTGCCGAGCGTGGCCTCATAGACGAGGTCATCATGCCGCGCGATACCCGCTACAAGCTAGTGCAGGCATTGGAGATGGCGCACAACAAGAATCAGAGCAATCCACCGAAAAAGCACGGCAACATGCCTTTATAATAGTAGTTATTTTTTATGTGTGAAATGCGTATCCCCGGAGAAGTGATTTCTGTGGGGATACACTTTTTAAATAGAGAATTAAGAATTAAACAATAAGGCTGAAAAGTAAAAACTAAAGATAGAAACTATGGAACTATTAAGAAACCTCTTTGAGGGTTATCCGAACCTTTGGGGCGGAGGAGTGGCACACTCTGTCCTAATTCTGTCCCTGGTCATCACCTTCGGTATCATGCTGGGCAAGTTGAAGGTGGCGGGTATCTCGCTGGGTGTCACCTGGATTTTGTTTGTGGGCATTGTCTTCGGACATTTCGACATGAACCTCGACGAACATCTGCTGCACTTCCTGAAGGAGTTCGGCTTGATACTGTTTGTCTATTCCATCGGTCTGCAAGTAGGACCGGGATTCTTCTCCGCTTTCAAGAAGGGTGGACTTACGCTGAACATGGTAGCAATGCTTTCCGTCTTCCTCAGCGTGGTTATCACCATTGTGTTGCACTTTGCCACCGGAATTCCCATTACTACGATGGTGGGTATCTTGTCCGGAGCAGTGACCAATACCCCCGGTCTGGGTGCTGCCCAGCAGGCAAACAGTGACCTCAACGGGGTGGATGCTCCGGAAATCGCACTCGGATATGCCGTTGCCTATCCGCTGGGTGTGGTGGGCTGCATCTTGGCGCTGCTTGCCTTGAAGTTCTTCATGCGGATTAACACCAAAAAAGAAGAGGAGGATGCCGAGCACGGGCTGGGCCATCTGCAGGAGCTGACCGTGCGTCCCATATCGGTAGAGATACGCAATGAGGCAATAGACGGCAAGCGGATCAGAGATGTGAAACCATTGTTGAACCGTGCGTTTGTCATCTCCCGCATCCGGCACACCGGCAGTCAGGAAACAGAACTGGCGAATGCCGATACGGTGCTGCACATGCAGGATGAAATTCTGTTCATTGCCAACCCGAAAGATGTGGAGGCCATTGTTGCCTTCTTCGGAAGAAAAATTTCGGTGGAGTGGGAACGGGAGGACAAGAACTTGATTTCACGCCGCATCCTCATCACCAAGCCGGAACTGAACGGCAAGTCTCTGTCTCAGCTCAAGATACGTAACAACTTCGGTGCCTGCATCACCCGTATCAACCGTTCGGGCGTGGATCTGGTGGCAACTCCCCACTTGCAGTTGCAGATGGGAGACCGTGTGACGATTGTAGGCAGTGAGCTTGCCGTGAGCCATGCGGAGAAGGTATTGGGAAACTCGCTGAAGCGTCTCAACCATCCCAACTTGATTCCTATCTTCCTGGGTATTGCCCTGGGATGTATCTTGGGCAGTCTGCCGTTCATGTTCCCTGGCATTCCCCAACCCGTGAAACTGGGACTGGCCGGTGGACCGTTGGTGGTTTCCATCCTCATCAGCCGTTTCGGGCCTCAATATAAGCTGATAACCTACACGACGATGAGCGCCAATCTGATGATACGCGAAATCGGTATAGCTTTGTTCCTGGCCTGCGTGGGGTTGGGTGCAGGAAAGGGATTCATCGATACCATTATCTACGAAGGCGGCTATGTGTGGATTGGCTATGGGGCCATCATCACGGTTGTCCCGTTGCTGGTGACAGGATTCATGGGGCGCTATTTCTGGAAGCTGAACTACTATACGCTGATAGGTGTGCTGTCCGGAGCTAACACCAATCCGCCTGCATTGGCCTATTCCTCGGACTTGACATCCTGCGATGCCCCTGCGGTGGGATACGCCACAGTCTATCCGCTGGCTATGTTCCTGCGGGTGCTGACGGCTCAGTTGCTGATACTGGCGTTGGCGTAGTTTCACCATAGATAATCTATGGTACATAGGTTGATTTGATAACAAGTAATGTAAAGGGAGCTAACAAGTAATGTTAGGCTGCTTTACATTACTTGTTATTTTTGTTTGTAGTATTCCTCCGCTTGTGCCAGTGTCTCCGGTTTGCCGATGTCGAACCAGCGGAATCCTTGCAGCGGATAGCCTTGTATGTGCACCTTTGTGCAGGCGGACAAGTAGAAAGGAATGATGGAGAACTTGCCGTTCCACTGCCCATCGTCCATCAGGTGGAAGAGGGAGGGGGAGATGATGTGGATACCTCCGAAGGCGAGTTCCCGGTACTTCGTTTCCCGGTAGTCGAAGCCTGCCGGTTTCACCTCTCCGGTGGACTTGTTTATCCAGCCGTGCAGGTGGTAGTCGTCGTCAAAAAGGAGATAGCGGGAAGTCTTGCGCTCGCTCACAAGCAGGGTAGACTCCGCATCGCTCTCCAGATGGTGGCGGTAGAGACCTGCAAGGTCAATGTCCGTCAGAATATCCGCGTTGTGCACCAGGAAAGGTTCTTGTCCGTCCAGAAAGGGGCGTGCCTTTTTGATGCCTCCTCCGGTGTCGAGCAGCATGCCGCGTTCGTCGCTGATGTGAATCTCCGTGCCGAAGTTGTCGTGGGCACGGAGGAAGTCGATAATCTGCTCCCCGAAGTGGTGGATATTGACCGTTATCTCGTTGAATCCTGCTTCCTTCAACCGCAGTATCACCCGTTCCAGCATGGGCTTTCCTGCTACGGGAACGAGGGCCTTGGGCATGTTGTCCGTCAAGGGGCGCAACCGGGTGCCCAGGCCGGCGGCGAAAATCATGGCTTTCATATTGGCATATTCTCACATTAGCACATTAAACTTTGGCCTTAAACGTCTGTTCAATATTCTGTTCTCTATGTATCAGGTTCACTTGCACGCCGAACTTCTTGTGCAGATGTTCCGCCAGGTGTTGTGCCGAGTACACGGAGCGGTGCTGTCCGCCGGTGCAGCCGAAGCAGACAGACAGATTGGTGAAGCCGCGTTCCATGTAGCGCTTCACGGAAGCGTCGACAAGGGCGTAGGCATGCTCCAGGAATACGGCTATCTCGCCGTCGTCTTCCAGGAAGCGGATAACGGGTTCGTCCAGTCCCGTGAAGGGTTTGTAACGCTCGTACTTGCCGGGGTTGTTCACAGCGCGGCAGTCAAAGACGAAACCTCCTCCGTTGCCTGTGGAATCTTCGGGGATGCCTTTCTTGTAGGCAAAGCTGGTGACTTTCACCACGAGGCGGCGCTTTTGCAGGTCGTCTGTAAACTGTTTCAGCTCGGTGAGTTCGCGTAGAATCTGGCAGAGGTAGGGATATTCAGGATAAGGCTCCTGGAGCAGCTGGCGCAGGTTCTCGATGGCGAAGGGGACACTTTGTATGAAGTGGGGCTTCTTCTCGAAGTAACCGCGGAAACCGTAGGCACCCAGCACCTGCATGGTGCGGAACAATACGAAGTGGCGAAGCTGGGCATAGAAATAAGCCTCGTCCACGGGCTGGTACTTGCGCAGGGCGTCGATGTATTCCTTCAGCAACTCTTGGCGCAGGCTGTCGGGATAGTTTGCTTTGGCCTGCCACAAGAAGGAGGCAACGTCGTAGTAGACCGGACCTTTGCGTCCGCCCTGGAAGTCGATGAGCCACGGTTCGCCGTCCTTTATCATAACGTTACGGCTCTGGAAGTCGCGGTACATGAAGGTGGCGGAGCTGCTACGGAGCAACACGTCTGCCATCTTCTGGAAGTCGTCTTCCAGCCGGTCTTCCTGGAAGTCCATTCCCGTAGCCTTGAGGAAGCAGTATTTAAAGTAGTTCAAGTCCCACAGAATGCTGCGGCTATTGAACTCTGCCTGCGGGTAGCAGTAGGAGAAGTCCATGCCGTCGGCTCCGGCAAACTGTACGGCGGGCAGCAGACGGATGGTCTTGCGCAGCAACTGTTTCTCTTCCTCACCGAATACGCTGGTCTTGCGGCCTTTCTCGATGGCATTGAATAGGAGCGAGTCGCCCAGGTCTTCTTGCAGATAATAGATATCATCTTCGGAGCGGATGAACACTTGCGGTACGGGCAGTCCTTTCTGGCGGAAATGTTCTGCCATGTAGAGGAAGGCGCGGTTCTCCTCCACAGACTCTCCGCTGACGCCGATAAGTGTAGGACTTCCGATGAGGCGGAAGTAACGGCGGTTGGAGCCGGAGGAGGGGAGTTCGTCAATCTGTTCCGGTTCGTGTCCGGTATGTGCGATGTAGAGTTTCTTAAGTTCTTCGGTTATCATGGTGGTATGTTTTATTTTCGCAGCTAAGATAAAACTTTTGTCGGAGATATGCTTACCTTTGCAGGAGGAAAATATTTAATTTGATAGCTTCATAATGGATTCCATTCCTCAGTTTCTCATAGCCGCCCCTACATCGGGCAGTGGAAAGACTACCGTCAGTCGTGGACTGATGGCATTGTTTGTGAAGAAAGGTCTGAAGGTGCAGCCTTTCAAATGCGGCCCCGATTATATAGATACCAAGTATCACGAGGCGGTATGCGGCCGTCCTTCCATCAATCTGGATACTTTCATGGCATCTCCGGAGCACGTAGGCGGTCTGTATGCACGCTATTCGGCGGATGCGGATGTTGCCGTGGTCGAGGGGATGATGGGCATGTACGACGGGTACGACCGCGACCGGGGCTCGTCGGCAGAAGTGGCTCGGCTCTTGGGTATTCCTGTGGTGCTGGTGGTTGATGCCAAGTCGGCTGCCTATTCCATGGCTCCTTTGTTGTCGGGGTTCATCAATTTCCGTCCGGATATACGTATTGCGGGGGTTATCTTCAATCGTGTCGGCTCGCCCCGCCACTACCGGATGCTGCAGGAGGTCTGTGAAGACTTGAACGTGACTTGTCTGGGCTATCTGCCCAAGCAGAAGGAACTGGAGCAGGAGTCGCGCCATCTGGGGCTGGATTTCAGCCGTTCTAAGGAGACGGAGGGACTGGATATGCTGGCAGGCTTGCTGGAGGAACATGTGGACTGGGAACTGCTGCTCTCGACAACCGGGCTTCCATTGCCTGCGGCGGCAGTGAAGGAGAAGCCGGTACTATCAGAGCCGGGGAAGCTGCATGTCTCGGTAGCGCGCAACGAAGAGTCCTTTTCCTTCCTCTATGCGGAGCATCTGGATATTCTGCGCCGTATGGGCACGGTCACTTTCTTCAATCCGGAGCAGGACCGGGCTATTCCGCAAGAGACGGATTTGCTCTATCTGCCCGGCGGCTATCCCGAGAACCGTCTGGAGGAACTTGCCGGGGCAAGGCTTGCCAGGGAGTCTATCCGCAGCTATATAGAGGCCGGTGGCAGGACGCTGGCAGAATGCGGGGGGATGATATATCTTTCGCAGTCCGTTCTTTCTGATGGGGATACGGACGGGGGAAGCGCCGGGAGCTGTGTAGGCAATATTGGAAATGAGATGGTAGGAGTATTGCCTTTCAGCATTACGAACGAGCGTAAACGCAGGAAATTGACATTGGGATACCGCCGGTTCGACTATAACGGATGGCGGCTTAAAGGACACGAATTCCATTATACGCAGTTTGCTGTGCCCGAAACCGATGGAAAAGAAGGTGGTGCGTGCAGTCTTCCTCTTTCGATAGCGCAGGTCTACAATGCCAAAGGAGGGAAGGTAACCACTCCCGTCTTTCGCTATAAGAACCTGATAGCCAGTTATACGCATCTGTATTGGGGCGAGGTGGATGTGATGGCTTTGTTCGGTGAACTCTAATCTTGCAGAACCTCCTTTGAACCGGTTTGTTTTAGTGAACAAATTTATTTATCCTTATATATTCTTTATAATTTTCTTATATAATTTACTTTGTACTCATAAATTTTTCCCATCAACGTGGCCTTTTTAGGATATGCGTAGGGTGCGGATTTGAAAATCAGATTTATTATGAGTAAAAAAGAAAAGAATGTAGAAATGGGGAGCCCCATGAAGATGCCGGATTTGGCATCTTATATGCAGACGGTGATTGAGCAGTTGGAAGCGGATAAGAAGCGCTCGGCGGCACATACCTATACGTATGCGTTGAAATCTATCGCGGAGTTTTACGGTGGGGCAGGAATGCCGATGCCGGTGGATGAGGTCTTTACGCCAGGCAGGTTGAAGGAGTATGAAGAATGGATGAGACGGGAAGGAATGAGGAAGCGGAAAAGAGAGCCTAAAGGGTTGAGCTTGAATACCATTTCCACCTATATGCGGAACTTGAAGGCGGTATATCACCGGATGGTCGGTGAAAAGGTGCTGCCCTATAACCCGAAATTGTTTGATGACGTGTACACAAAAGTGGAATCACAGACTAAACGGGCGCTGGAACTAGAACAGATGAATACGTTGCTGTGTACAGACTTAAGAAAATTGCCTTCGGATCTGCGGTGTGTGTTGGCTTATTTCTTATTGATGTTCCTATTCCGAGGAATGCCGTTCATTGACCTCGCTTATTTGCGTAAACAAGATGTGAAAGGGAACCGCATTGTATATAGCCGCCACAAAACAGGACGGCAGATGACGGTGCGTATTCCCAAAGAAGCGATGGAACTGATGAAAGAGTTTAAAAACAGGAATCCGGATTCCATCTATCTCTTTCCGATTCTACACAAACAAGAGAGTAAGAAGAAACGGGCCGGGAAGGTGAAAAAGGATAAAGAACTGTATATGGATTATCTTCGGGCTCTTCGTGGCTTCAATCTGAAACTGGAAAAAATAGCGTCTCTGTTGCTGCCAGGTGTGAAGCTCAGCTCATATGTGGCGCGCCATACATGGGCTACGTTGGCTTTTCATGCAGGAATGAGTATCGGCATCATCAGCAAGGCATTGGGCCATTTCTCTATCAAGGTGACGGAAACATACCTGAAACCTTTTGAGAATGAAAAGGTGGATGCGGCCAATGAAGAACTGATAATCTCGGTCGCAGGATACAATGAAAAGAAAGTTGCATGAAAAATGCCGTCTGACAATGGCTCTGGTAAGGGAAGTGTTACTTACCAAGTAACGGATAGTTTGATTCACAAAGATTGGAATTCTTCCTCATAAATCCAAATAATAGTTTAGTTTTCTATAAAAATCTTATCATTTTATTTGTTTACCGACACAACACACGAAAAAATACATATTGTTCCGGTGTGTATTCTGAAAAACACACAAAGTGCTCCTCCATTTCTGATGCCTCAAAAACGGAATATATTTCTTTACATCATTATATGACTCCCAAAACAGCTTTTTTATTGCGGATAGAGAAGACTATCCGTTACTTGGTAAGTAACGGCTTGACAAAGCAAATTATAATGATACTTATAAAAATAAAACACTTGCTTTTTGCATCGGGAAACATGCTGCTATTGTGGGTGTTTTACAACTTCACCTTCTTCATGTTGGTCGCTTGTAGTCACCGTGAGCAGGTTTACTCCCTTGAAACTGAAATCATGATCAGTGCCGATTGGAGTCGGTCGGGATTGAATGAGAAGGAACAGGATTATGGTGCCACCACTGTATTCTATCCTACAGACGGCAGTAGTCCCATTATGGTACTGATGGGCGACCGAACGTATAAGACTGTGTATCTGAAAGAAGGACGTTATGACGTTGTTCTCTTTAACCGTTCATTTGACGATTTTGGTAACCTGGGCTTTAGGGGAGAAGATGCCTACCGGACGTTGGAGGCACATGCCACAAATGTGGTGACAAAGGATGTCCCTTCCACGGAGATAATCATTATGGATAGTCCCGACGAACTTGCAGCCGATTGTATGGAAAGTTTTGAAGTGACTCCGGGCATGTCGGGAAACTATTCATCGGGCATGACTAACTGGGGGGGCAAAAAGATTGACGGTAGTAAAAATGGTTGCCAGCTCTGTTTCCTTCCCCAAAAACTGACTCAAAAGATAACAGTTAAAATCCGTATTAAAGGAATGAACAATATACGTAATGCCACTTGTAAATTGGATGGTATTGCAGAATCTGTGTTTCTCGCTTCGGGACAGATTTCAGAAAAGACTGTGGCGCAGGAGTTTTGTCTCGGTAATCCCGTTTATAATTCCGGATCGGCGACGGACGGAACACTAAGCGCCTCTATCAGCGTGTTTGGTTTTGATACGGAGATTTCACATAACCTGCATTTGAGAGCAGAATTGGTGGACGGGAAAACCACATTTGAAGAAAGTTTTGATGATCTGAAAATAAGCCAGTTGGAAGAAGGAGGTGGAAGAATGAGCATTTTCATCGACATGACGTGCGAAAAAAAAGTACCGAATGTGAAAGTTGAAGGAAGTTCGGGTTTTGACGCCAACGTGGATGACTGGGAGGATGAAGTGAACAGTGATATAGATATTTGAGGACATAATTAATATTAATTGAAAAAATGAATAGAAGATGGGAACGAAAAGTTTATTGATGGCAATGGCAGCGCTGACGATAGCCGGTTGCTCGCAAAATGAAGTTACGGAGATAAATCCGGATGCAGACCGGACAATCGGTTTGGATGTATATACGGGAGTACAGACCAGAGGAACGGAAACCACTACGTCCACGCTGAAAGAAGCGGATGCCGGTTTCGGTATTTTTGCCTATAAAACAAGCAAGGAAGGATGGGATAGTGAGAAAGCGAGTACAACACCCGATTTTATGTATAATGAACATGCTACATGGACTTCCGGTAGTTGGGGGTATGCTTCTCTGCGTTTTTGGCCGACGAATGATGATAAAATAACTTTCTTCGCTTATGCACCTTATGAATCCAATCCGGGAGAGGGAACAGACCAAAAAATAATTTTATCGGCACAAAGTGATAAAGAGGCTCCTAAAATCACCTTTGAAGTAAAAACTTCAAATAATTGGAAAGATATGGTGGATTTAGTAACGGATTGCCGTACTGCCATAAAAGACTTGACTTCTGAGAGCAATGTCGGTAACAAAGGAACAGTCCAGTTTAAATTCAGCCATGTGCTTACCCAAATAGCCAATGTCAAGGTGAAGCCGGACGTGAATCTGGGCGCTGAAACAAGAATCTTTGTAACAGGATTAAAACTGTCTCCGGGAAGTGGAATACTTTACAACAAAGCGGTTTATGATTTCGGTACTGATGCTTGGAATGCCATCTCACCTTCCGCATCCTATTTTTCGGCTGAGCAAGACCTTAGTGAGTTTGTGAATAGAACAGGCATTGACCAATGGGGGTATAAGAAGAGTGCTGTCGACGTGAGTAGTAATACCGATGCAACAGCTTTGTTCTCAGAAAAGGAAGCTCTTTATTTCATTCCTGTGAATAACCAAAACGGTACAGCCAAGGAAGGGGATTTGAGCCTAAAGATTAGTTATGATGTTGTGACAAAGGTGAATGATAGTAGTAATCTGACAAGTACTGTGACGGATAAAGAAGTCAAATTGCCGCAAGGAACTTTTAAAAAAGGGACACAGCATACTTACGTGTTGACCATCAAGATGAATGCTATCAGTATTGCTGTTGATGACAATATGACGGGATGGACCAGTAATGGGGAAAGTAACATTTAGGTAGAAGGAGTATGAAAGGAAAAGCAGAAGATATAGGGATGAAGCGGTTGTGTAGCATCCTCCTTGCATTACTTTTGTTGTTGGGAGCATGCAGTGGGGAAGAAAGTAAGAACGGACTTCCGCAGGAGAATCTTCCTATCGGCTTTTCTGGAGTTATTACAATGACGAGGGGAACCGGGAAATTTGCCACTGCCGGTGAACTTAAGAATGTGGGAGTGTTTGCATATTTTACACATGGAAAATTCAACGAGAATACTGCCATACCGAATTTTATGTATAACCAGCTTGTGGAAAAACAACAGGATGAGGGAACATGGTCTTATAGTCCGGTCAAGTTTTGGCCGGACAATTCCACCACGGATAAAATCAGTTTCTTTGCTTATGCCCCTTACGTGAATGAAGTGGAAAATGGTTACCTCTCTTTTCAGGATGAAGGAACGGCAAGCGGATTTCCGGTGTTGGGGTATACCGTTCCGATAGCTGTAAATAATCAGATAGATTTTCTTGCCGCAACTCCGGTAATGAATCAAAACAATGGTAATGTAACTTTCAAACTGCACCATACACTGACCAAGGTCAATGTCTATATAAAAAGTAATGATAATACGGAGGGAAAGTCAGTAACTTCCTTCTCAATTACGGGAATGAAGAGTGGATTGCTTACCTATTATAATCCTACAGCAGATAGTGACATAGGCTGGAAGTGGACATATCCATCGGCTGATGAAAAGGAAAACTTTACCACCGGTATAATAAGTTTTCCGGTACCGGATACAATTATAGAAGAAAAGAAACTGCTTGCAACCTTCTTTCTGCTTCCTGCCGGGGCAGGAAGTAAGTTCAATATTTCTTATCAATATACGGCCAAAGATAGTAATAATGCTCTTGTTGTTCAAACTGTCAGTATGGAAAACCAGTCTTTGCCTCTGACTGATAATTGGGCTTCGGGAAGGGCCGTCAGCTATACTATAGGTATAGCACGAAAGGCAATTACTGTGATACCGGAGAACGGTCCCGTATCATGGGAAGAGAATGCTGAAACCGAGACAGTTATTGGAACGGAAGCAAAACAAGAGACTGATTGACCTGACGGGGTAATTCTGGACTTCGCAAAAAGATGCCAATCTGTTTAAAGTAAGATAATATGAAAAGATATATGAAATTTTTCACTGGAATAGTCTTTTGGGGCATCCTTTTAGTGTGTAGTGCATGCACTGACGAATACGAAGCAAACAATGGAGGTATGAAGGAGTGCTGTGAGGGAGTACCCTTTACAGTCCGGGCTATAGTCGCTGATTTTGAAGAGCTCTCCAATGCAGGAAAGTCCTCTACACGTACCTCTGTAAGGGACGAACATTTTAAAATGGAGTTTGTCGATGGTGATTCGATTGGTGTTTTTGCCATAAAGGACGGTGCTATAATGGATAATATTGATAATGCCAAATTGGTTTACAATATGTCAAGCGGCAGTTGGAATCCGGTGGGAAATGGTACACTTTATTGGTATGATGGAGTGAGTTATGTCGCTTACTATCCATATAGGAAGAATATCACAATAGATCTCTCAAAAGGTATGGACGGAGCTATTGCTTCACTGACCGGGAATGAAAAACTGCAACCTGCGAAGGACCAGTCCACAACAGAAAAGCATATTGTCAGCGATTTGTTGGTTGCCACCGGCGTACCTGCTATTGACAATTCTTCCGGAATAATCCTGAACTTGCTGTTTCAACACCAGTTTGCATTGCTTGTGTTGCAACCGCAAGTATACGTAGGTTGTTTTGCACCAGAAAAAGCAGGCTTTGTTTACCATAGGGAATCGAGGGTTTTAGGAACAGACTCGGCGGCTATTAATGTGAGTCTGAACGGTATTACTCCATATCAGATAGATTCTTTGAAATATTGTGCCATTGTTCCGCCGCAAGCAAATGCACGGGTTACCGGAAACTATATGACTACCGATGGCAGAGATGATACGAATGTAAAGATAAATTATTCGGGCAGCTCCATCAGTTTTACTTCTGGAAAATGCTATACCTTGAAGGTTATTAGTCCCGTACCCGGTAAAGGAAGTATAGAAAGAAAGCTTTATCCCGGGGATTTTGTCTTTCAGAACGAAATCGATAAAAGAATAGAAGTACATCCCGGAAACGGGAAGTTGGAAGAAGATGGGAAAATCTATGATTATGAAAATGCTATCGGAATGGTAATTACTTGCGATCCGGAAAGGATGACAGACGAGAGGTGTAATAAAAAAGGATGGAATCATGCCTATGTGATGATGTTGGATAGTTTGAAAGAAGGGAATTGGGGACCGATGGATTTAATCGAAGCGGATATTGATACAATATCAATAGCTGATGTGAAGTCAAAGCATGATTTTAGCAGAATTAAGAATAACATGAACGGGTACTCTGAAACTTTACAAATGCTGGCAAATCATGAGGGTGATGCATCTTTTGTAAGCGACTGTCGTGCTTTTTATCTGGTGAAAACTTACAATAACAGCAATAAGGTGCCGGATGGGATCGAACGTAGTCCGTGGTTTCTGCCAAGCATAGGGCAATGGTTTGATGTATTGGTGAATATTTGTGGAAGATCTCCGGAAAACTTCCAGCACAATACCGGTAATGGTTTACAAGATGAAAAGTGGGGACAGGAAACGTTAGATAAATTAGAAGGACAGTTATCCAAAGTTGGTAAATCGTTACCGCAGTTTAACGTGAACTACAGACTTGGTTTCAGTTGCAGTTCTCAATATGATAAAGATAGAAGCTGGATGCTTCTCTGGCATATTGATGATCCCTTATATAAGTGGGAAAGGGTTTGCTTACAAGGATATAATAAGACTTCTGCATGGCATGTCCGGCCGTTTTTTGCATTTTAATCATTCCTTGATTAAAAATAGTCCTAATCTAAGTTTGAATTCATTATGAAAAAGTCCGGATAGCGCATTGATATTTTATGTAATTTCGTTTGTGTTCTCGAAATAGTGGAGTATCTTTGTTTTCATTTAAATATATTATGATTATGAAACTGAATACTTATCGCTTGTCTTCTTTGGAAGACCCTACTGATGAACAACTGCATGCTTTGATGGAACAAGTGGCTGTTGCGGCCCGTGAAAGTTCTCGCAAGGCAAAAAGAGAATTGGAGCGGAGAATGCAAGAGGTGAGAGAAAAATTGAAAGCATATAGAGCTAAAAATGTAAGTGATATATCCATGTGATGAACGAAAAAAATCCGACACTTTGTATAGTAGCTGGTCCGAATGGTTCGGGTAAAACTTCTACGACAGTGCAACTGCTTCATAATGAATGGGCAGAAAATAGCCTTTACATTAATCCTGATAATATAGCGCAAGAACAATATGGTGATTGGAATTCTCCCGTTGCAGTATTGAAGGCAGCAGAATTGGCGACTAAAATGCGTTATGAGTGTTTAAGGAAAAGGCAAGATTTTGTATTTGAAACAGTCTTTTCCTCAGACGAAAAACTTGCATTTGTTGAAGAAGCAAAAAAAGCAGGATTTTTTATTCGCATTTTTTTTGTCTGTACAAATAATCCTGAGATAAATGTACGGCGTATTACACAGCGCTATTTGAATGGAGGGCATGAAGTTCCCATTTCCAAAATTATTTCCCGTTATTATAAATCGTTATTGAATATAGGCAAAGCAATATCCTTGGTTGATAGGGTATATGTCTACGATAATTCAATAGAAAATCAAATTCCTCGATTATTGTTCCGCACTGTAAACGGGACCCTCTTCAAACAATATGTAGAGGAAATCCCGCAGTGGGCACAGTTCCTTATCAAATAGAGAATGAAAAGAGTCTATACCAAAACTGGAGACAAAGGAACAACGGGTATTCATGGTGGCGCGCGTGTGCCGAAAGATGACATCCGTATCGAGGCAAACGGATGCCTTGATGAATTGAATGCCGTGATTGGTATCGTGCGCTCCATGCTGGCGGCAGAAGATGGTTGGCAGGAGTTGCTGCATGCTGTCCAGCGGGAACTGATGGTGGTGATGAGCCATGTGGCCACTCCCTCGGGAGTGGTGAACCCTAATCCGCTTTCTGCCGCAGAGCTCACGCTGCGCTGTGAGCAGGAGATGGATGCCATGACCGTCCTGCTGATGACGGACAACGGCTACTTCCTTTTGCCTGGTGGCACTCCCATATCAGCCCAACTGCAGTTTGCCCGTACCGTGGCCCGCCGTGCCGAACGCCGTTTGTGGACACTCCATCGCCAAGACCCTGTGAACGAGGATATTCTGCGCTTCATCAACCGCCTTTCGGACTTGTTCTTCGTCATGGCCCGCATGGAGATGCAGCGGCAGGACTGGCCGGAGGAGAAATGGCAAGAGTTTGCCTACAAAAGGAAAAGACTGTAAGCACTTATCGCTAACCGCCGGGAAGCTGTTTTCAGCATAGGGGTTCTATTTGCTGTCCGAGCCTTAAATCATACAGACATGCCCGTACTTCCGCTTCGCTGCCGATATGCTTTCCTGCATCGTCGGACAGCTTCACGCATTCGCGCCATTCCTGGTTGACGTTCATCTTGCATTGCGTCAGTTTCATTACGATGTTGGAGGGCTTGAATCCGGTATCATTCGTCAGATTGGTGCCGATGCCGAAGGAGCAGCGGATTTTGCCTCTGCAATGCTCCTGGATGTCGAGTGCCTTGCCAAAATCGAGCGCATTGCTGAAGATGATGGTTTTAGTGGTAGGGTCGATGCCCAGTTCGCGGTAGCGGGCAACGAGCTTGTCGGTGAAATCGAATTCATCGCCGGAGTCGCAGCGTACACCGTCGAATAGTTTGGCCTGCTTGCGGCTCAGGTTACTTAAGAAAATGCCGGAGGTATAGGTATCGGACAGTGCGATGCCCAAGTCACCGTCGTACACGTTCACCCAGTTTTCCAAGGCCATGTAGTTGGCGTGTTTGTAGCCGAACTGTGCGCCGTGGAACATGAACCATTCATGCGGATGCGTCCCCATAGGCTTCATGCCGTATTTCATGGCGAAGTGGCAGTTGGAAGTCCCGGTACAGTATTCGGCGGCTTCCTTCAGACGGTCTATGACTTTGTCCTGTACCTCGAACGAGAAGCGTCTCCGGGTGCCGAACTCTGAAAAATACAGCTGGTGTCGGTTGGAGAGTGCCACCTTTTCGGACAGTTTGCAGAGTATGCCGTCCATGTCGGCCACGTTTCCCAAAGAACGGTTCTTTATTTCGGATACGATAGAAAGCAGGGGGACTTCGTAAAGGGTGGCCTTGTACAGATAGTCCGTGATTTCAATGTTCAGGTGCCGGTCCTCGTCCAGATGGATGCTTACCTTCTCCGGCTGGAAGCGGAAGGAGGAGAGCCACTCCCAATAGACCCTCGGCAGGAAACGGCAGTGGCGGGTCATGTATTCCAGCTCTTCGGCAGTAAGTACGGTCTGTGCCAGGCTGTCCACCGCCTCTTGCAGTTCCTTCAGAAACGTGTCCGTATAGGCGGTGTCGTCTCTGTCCTTGAAGCTGAAAGTGCCCATGGCATAGGGAAACAATTTGATGTAGGCATACGAGGTGGTGAATTTGTAAAGGTCTGTATCGAGTATGGTATGAATCATGGCAAAATATTCTTTAGTTATGATGTTCGATTTTGGGGATGAAGATAGTGAAAATTTCTTATTTGACCAGCCTCTATCTGTTAACAACGGCATATTCCTATTAAACCATGTTATAAATAAGGCTGTTATGGGCGGAAATTTTGGAGAATTCGGAGAAGTCCGTATATTTGCAATGTGTTTTTCATAGTATTAGATTTAAGGTTAACAAAAGATTGGCTGTCTGGGATAGATAGCCTTTTTTTATGCCTTCACTTTTCCTTCTCCGTAGAGGTGGCGTGTAGTGCAGAGCGCCAAAGTTCCATAGACCAATACTTGTATCCACATCGTCAGCATCTGCGGCCATACGTCGGCCAGCGTTCCACCCATTGAATTCAGTTTTACAAAAGCAAGTACGGCAGGACCTGCCGGAAACAGATAGTGGGCTGTCTGCCAATACCACGGCATCAGCTCCAGCGGATAGGACACGCCCGAAAGGAAGATATAGCCCACAGAGAAGAAGGCTATCATCAGCAACGGCGCTTCGGAGTCTGTAAACCAGCGGGAGACGGCCAGGGCAAGGAAACTCGTGCCCAGCAGGAAGGGTATCATCATTGTGACGATGTCTCCTCCGCTGCCGATGTGTGGGATGCTGAACAGGTGCGGCAACAGTCCCAGCAGGAATAGGGAAAACACCACGTAGAGCATGAAGTATACGAAGGTCCTGCCTCCGACAATCCGTAATGTATCCTTCAATGAGTCGGCACGCATCAGCCGTATTCCTTTTCTTCGGGCTTCCGCTTCCTCGCCCGTCAGCATGGCAATCACCATCAGCATCGTCTGGAAGATGATGACAATTAGGACGGCGGGAATCAGATAGGAACCGTAGCCCTCTGTATAGTTGTAGAGCGCCGTGCCGGACACGCTGACGGGAGCGGACGAAGCCACTGCCAGCAGTCCTTGCGGAGGTAGGAATACGGTGCCCTCCATGCGGTGGGCATCGTTCACGGCAAGCATGACGCGCGCACTGGATTCTTGCAGTCCTTTGAAGTTGAGGAAAGCGTCCGTGGCGGCATAGAGTACGAAGACCGAAGTCTCGCCCCGTGCCACACGTGCCTCGAAGTCGGCAGGCAGGTAAAGGATGCCTGCCACGTCGCCCTGCTTCATCCATTGGCGGGCTTCGAGGATGTTGGGTGTCTGGCCGTAGACGGCGGTCTGGGGAGTGGCGTCGAGCAGTCGGATGTATTCGCGGCTGAGGGCGGAGTGGGAGAGGTCTACCACTGCGACGGGAGCCTTGCGCACCAGGTTGGGGGCGTACATGTAGTTGTAGAGCAGTCCGTAGAGGAAGATACCGCCTGCCAGCACGAGCAGGATGGCGGGATTGGTGGCGATGGCATGCCACTCGTGGCGGATGACGGAAGCTGTTGACAATGCGGTAGGTGGGCAAGGTGATGGGGAGGCGGGGATTGCTTCTTCCCTCGTTTCCTTTTTTATCCACCATTTCAGCAACGGCAGTATCAGTAGTGCTGCCAGCAAGAAGATGAAGAGTGTGGCTACCGACTGCCAGAAGTAGGCAAAACCTGCATCGAAGTAAATCATGGCTTGCGCCGCCTCCGTGAAGTGCCGCACGGGGAAGAGGTAGGAGGCCGCATGCACGGGCGCATACATGGCTGTAACGGGAAACGTGACTCCGGACAGCGTAGCCCCCAACGACCCCACCATGGATACTACACTGATGATATAGGCAATCTTGGGAAAGACAGAATAGATAAAGACCGCCAATGCCTGGGTAGCGATGATGAAGAGCACGGTCACTGCATTCATCAGCCACAGACTGCCAGCGAAGGGGATATGTAGCGGGCCGAACAGTACATAGTTTGCCAGGATACCGATGGACGAGAAGATGAGGGTATAGGGCAGCAGTTTCCCTGCTACGGCAGTGAGGATATTGCCTCGTGCCATCTCCAGCCATTCGCCGGCGCTGCCGAATTTCAGTTCGCTGCCTATGGAGTAGACGGTGGTGAGCAGGATGAGTATCTGGAACAGTACGAAAAAGAAAGGCTGGCTCAGGTAGATGGAGTAGTCCATGTCCGGGTTGTAGAGGGGATGGGTACTGGCTTCTACGGGGAGCAGAAAGGTCTGTATCTGTTCTCCGCTGACTCCCAGAGCTTCGGCCTGCATCACGATGGGCGAGAGCGCCACGGGGGCAAGCGTATTCTCGAACGCTGCCATCAGCTCGCTGCCTACCGAAAGAAGGGCATAGTGGTAATAATAGGTGAGCGTTGCGCCAGTTCCCGTCACCGCCTTCTGTTCGAAGCGGGGCGGGATGACGAGGTAGCCGTATATGTCCTTCCGTTGCAATGCCCGGCGGGCGTCGGCTTCGTCGGTGAAGTGCTCCGTCACACGGAAGGTGGGGGCGGCAGAGATGCGCCGGGAGATATTGCGCGAAGTGGCAGTGTTGTCCAGGTCGACGATACCCACGGGAATGTTCTCCATCTGTCCGTTTCCAAAGATGGTGGCCATGAAGAACAGACAGAACAAGGGTAGCACGACACAGACGCCGAGGTATAGACGGCGGGAGGTCATGCGGTGCCATTCGCGACGGATAACCATGCGGAGCGATTTCATTGCGCAGCCAAATTCTTTATCTTTCATTTTTTATTCTTCATTTTTAAAAGTACGGACATTCCCGGTCTCAATCCCTCTACCTGCTGTGTGGGACGTGCGTGTATCTCGAACGTCTGCATGTCATAGCTGCCCGTCTGTTTGGTGGATTTCCAGGTGGCGAAGCTGCCCAGCGGACTGATGTAGTAGATGCGGAATTCAATGTCCTTGCCGTCGATGGCGGGGACATCGGCGCGGAAAGTGCCTCCCATCTTGAACTGAGGCATCAGGTCCTCGCGTATGTTCAGTACCACGTGTGCATCGTCCATCACGACAAGGCTCATGATGGGAGTACCGGGGGCCACCAGCTCTCCGCGTTTGGGGAAGATGGTGGCTATCTGGCCATCTTCGGGAGCAGTCAGGCGGGAGTCGACGAGGAGGGAGGAGACTTCATCGACAGTGCTTCGCGCCGCTTCCACCAGGCTGCGGGCCGAGGCGCGGTCCTCGCTCTGCGCTCCGTCCACGGCCATCTGGTATTGCTCGTAGGCGGCACGTTCGGCGGCTTGGGCGGCTTTGTACATGGCTTCCACCTCGTCACGCCGCTGGGAGGTGACGACACTGTCCTTATAAAGCGTTACAATGCGTTGGTAAGTGGTCTTGGCGAGGGCAAGGTCGCTCTGCGTCTTGTTCCAGAGTTGCCGGGCGGTGGCCACAATCTGGCGGCGGGTACCGGCGTCTATCTTCTTGTTCTGCTCCTGGGCCACCTGCTCCAGGGCATTCACCTGGCGGTATTTGGCTTCGATGGTGGGGCTGTTGATGACGACAAGCGTATCGCCTACCTTCACCCAGTCGCCCTCTTGTACGAGGAAGGAGTCCACACGTCCGGGCAGCTTTCCGCTGATACGTATTTCCGTTGCTTCCACTTGTCCTTGCAGGACCAGGGGCTGCCGGTTCATGAGTAACATGCCGGCAAGCGAAATGATGACCGTTGCGGCCAGGATAATGACGAATGCAATGCTGATGCTTTTATTATTGATTTTCATAAAGGGTAGGTTTTAATAAGTTGTCTCGAAATATTTCTCGAACCGTTCCGGCGTTCCGCAGATAGCCAGCAGGTTCATCAGTGCCACATCATATTCGTAGTAGGCTGCCAGACGCGCCACGCGGACGGTTGCCAGCATCGTTTCCGCATCTACGACCTCGGTACTGGTTGCCATGCCTTCGGTAAAGGATTTCTTGCGGATTCGCACCAGCTCTTCGCTTAGCTCGATGGTGGTATTTAAGGCGCGTACGTTGTCTTGTGCCTTTTGCAGTTGGGTGTAGAGCTTGTCGATGCCTACGCTCAGGTCTTCTTTGGCTTTTTCTTGTCCCAGGGCAAGGGTCTGTTGGGCTATCTTCGACTGGCGGATGCGCTTCTCACGTGCCAGTCCGTCGAAGAGGTTCCAAGTGAATCCCACGCCTACGATGGTGCGAGGGAGAAGATTGCTTTGTATGCCGTGGGCATAGAGGGTCTGCTTGCCGAATACGGCGATGTCCGGCAGGTAGCCGCTCTGGTCGATGCGGAGCTGCTGGCGGGCAATCTGTGACTGCAGTTGCAGTTGGTTCACGGTGTAGTTCTCCACCCGCATGGCTTGCAGGAACTCCTCTTTGGCGGGCAGTTGGTCGTTGATGAAAAGCTCCGAAGTAGGATGGATGCTGCATGTGTCTTGCAGGTTGAGCAGGGTGCGCAGGGCACTTTGCACGACGGAGGCCTCCTTCCGGGCAGCCTCCAGTGAACGGGCAGCTTCATCCATATTCACTTGGGCAAAGAGCCGGCCTGCCTTGTCTATCATGCCGGCAGCTTCCAGTTTAAGGGCATTCTGGTAATGGCGTTGCAGGCTGTTGTAAGTCTCCTGCCGCACGCGTACCACTTCTTGCGCAAGTTTCAGCCCGAAGTAGCTTTCTGCCAGCAGGGTGCGTTGCGTGGCATCGGTCTGTCCCCGGTTTTCGCGGGCGATGTCTATCATGGTGTTGCCTATCTTCGAGGCCCGGATGCGCTTGCCGCCGGAGAATACGACCCATTCGGCGGTCAGGCCGACGGAAGTCAGGTTGCGTGGAGCCAGTGGAAAAGCGAGGGTATGGGAGCCTATCTGGTCGAGTATGCTGCTGATGAATTGGTCGTCCGGCACGATGTTGTGCACAAAGTCCTTTGCCGGGTCGGTGAACTGGGAAAGGGGCTGTTTTACCTCTATCTTTTCGGAAAGATGCACGAACGTACCGGCACCTTGCAGGGAGGGGTACCAGAGGGCATTCAGTTTGTCACGTTCCGCACGGGCGGCTTCAATTCCCTTGTCGGCTATTTTCAGGCTGCGGTTGCTGTTTTGCATCTGCCTTAGGGCATCACCGAAGCTAAGGGGAAGGGAGGTTTGTGCGGCCACTCCACCGATGGCAAGCAGTACGCAGGCAGCAGCCGGAAAGAATCTCCGGCATAATAGATTATTCATAAGTTCGTTCGGTTTAGGGGTTCTTGTTTCTCTAAACAAGAGGAGGTGGGAATTGTTCAGTAGTCATCTTTTTGAATAGAACGTTACAAATATAACGAATAGTTTCCGAAGATATGGCTTATGAATGGGAGAGATATTCGGATTTGCACTATCTTTGCATTCGCTAAAATGGAATTTATGGAGAAACTTCATCCGATTATGTTTGCCGGGACGGGCAGTGATGTGGGGAAGAGCATCATTGCTGCTGCCTTCTGCCGCATCTTCAAGCAGGACGGCTATCAGCCCGCACCGTTCAAGGCACAAAATATGGCGCTCAATTCATTTGCCACTCCCGAAGGGCTGGAGATAGGCCGTGCCCAGGCTGTGCAAGCAGAAGCCGCCGGAGTGCCTTGCCACACGGACATGAATCCGCTACTGCTGAAACCACAGTCGGACCATACCTCGCAGGTTGTCCTTAACGGGCGTCCTATCGGCAACCGCAATGCTTATGAGTATTTCCGCAAGGAAGGACGCGACGAGCTGCGCCGGGAGGTTTGTGCTGCCTACGACCGCCTTGCCGCCCGCTATAATCCCGTCGTGCTGGAAGGCGCGGGAAGCATCTCCGAAATCAATCTGCGGGATACCGACCTTGTCAATCTGCCGATGGCCCTGCATGCCGGAGCCGATGTAATTCTTGTGGGCGACATTGACCGTGGTGGTGTGTTTGCCAGCGTCTACGGTTCGCTGATGCTGCTTCGTCCCCATGAGCGGGAACGCATTAAAGGAATTCTTATCAACAAGTTCCGGGGGGATATACGTCTCTTCGAGTCGGGCATTACGATGCTGGAGGAACTTTGCGGCATTCCCGTTGTCGGGGTAGTACCTTACTACCGTGACATTTATATCGAAGAAGAAGACTCCGTGGCGCTTGCCGCAAAGTCTGTCCGTGCCGAGAAGGGAAAGGTGAACATCGCCGTCATTCTGCTGCGCCACCTCAGTAACTTCACCGATTTCAATGTGCTGGAGCGTGACCCGCGCGTACATCTGTTCTATACCAACAATGTGGATGAGCTGGCAAAGGCCGACGTCATCCTGCTGCCCGGCTCCAAGAGCACGCTTGATGACCTTTACGAATTGCGCCGTAACGGTGTGGCGGCTGCCATCATCCGTGCCCACCGTGAAGGTGCCACCGTGATGGGTATCTGCGGCGGCTATCAGATGATGGGGCAGGAGGTGCTCGACCCTGAGCATGTAGAGGGGGACATCGAACGCCTGCCTGGACTGGGGCTGTTGCCCATCAGTACCCGCATGTCGGGAGAGAAGGTGACCCGTCAGGTGAAGTTCGGTCTGTGCAATCCCCATTCTCCATCTTCCACTCTCCGTTCTCCATTAATGCAGGGCTATGAAATCCATATGGGAGTGACCACCCCCGTGGAAGGCGCCCCCGATTCTCCCCTGAATCTTTTGGAGAACGGCTCTACCGACGGATACTACGTGGACTCCACCTGCATGGGGACTTATATTCATGGCATTCTCGACAATCCGGAATTCATAGATTTCCTGCTTGCGCCTTTTGCAGACAAACTGTCCGGGAATGCCGGCGCTTTCGATTACCATACATTCAAAGAAGAACAATACGATAGGCTTGCCGAGCACGTGCGCCGCCACGTCAACCTGCCGCTTATCTACCAAATATTGACAAAGAACCATGATTGAAGGACACGGAGACGATTCCTATAAATACAGCCGTCCCATTACGGCAAACTTCAGCTCGAATGTTTACAGCAGGGTAGACCTCTCTGCCTTGAAGGCGCATCTGTGTACCCGGATTGACGGCATCGGCAACTATCCCGAACCGGAGCCTTACACGCTTGAGGCCTGCCTTGCCCGCTGCCACCGTCTTCCTGCCGAGGCAGTGTGCGTGACGAACGGAGCTACCGAAGCCATCTATCTTACCGCACAGACTTTCCGCGGGACAAACACCGCCATTGTGCAGCCCACTTTCAGTGAATATGCCGATGCTTGCCGCATGCACGGCCATCGGGTCACTTCCCTCTATCGGCTTCCTGCGGAGAGCGAGGGGTATCGCTTGCCGGAAGAGGTGCGCATGCTGTGGCTGTGCAATCCCAATAACCCTACCGGAACGGTCGTGGAGAAGGAATATCTGGCAACGCTTATCAGTCATAATCCGCAGGTATGTTTCGTCATCGACCAGTCTTACGAGTTTTTCACCTTGCGTCCGCTTTTCTCTGCTGCCGAGGCGGCAGAGTTTCCCAACGTCTTGCTGCTGCACTCCATGACCAAGCGTTATGCCGTTCCCGGTCTGCGACTGGGATATGTCACCGGCGCCCCCCACCTGCTGCACCGTCTGCGTACCAACCGTATGCCCTGGTCGGTCAACCAGCTTGCCATTGAGGCAGGGCTCCATCTGCTGGAACATGATGTTCCCAATCCGCTGGATGTGGCGTCTTACTTGCAAGAGGCTGCCCGCCTGCGCAGTGCGCTCGAGGCATTGGGAGGACTGGAGGTATGGGCCACCGAAACCCATTTCATGCTGGTGTGCCTCCGTATGGGTAGGGCTTCCGCTTTGAAAGACTATCTGGCAGGGGAGCATGGTATCTTGATTCGGGACGCCTCCAACTTCGACGGACTGAATGAGCATTTCTTCCGTATAGCCGCCCAGAGCCGGGAGGAGAATGACAGGCTTGTAAAAGCAATAGGACAATGGCTTGAGGAGGAATAACCGATGGAAGAAGATGTACTTATACTTTTGGGTGTCGCCTTCAACTTGAACCTGCCGCTTCTCACTGCCTGGCTGCTCGACCATTGGCTGGGCGACCCGGCGTGGCTGCCCCATCCGGTTGTGGCTTTCGGCAAAGCCATTTCTTTCTGTGAGCACCGGTTGAACCGGGGCGATTCGTGTTTCCTAAAAGGTGCGTTTGTGGCGGTGTCTCTTGTCTTGGGGGTATATGTCATTACGCTTTTGTTGCTCCGCTTGGCGGCACTCTTTTCTCCGGGCATGCTTCTGACGGTGCAAATATTGCTGATATTCTATTGCTTGGCGGGCACTACACTGGTCCGTGAAGTGCGCATGGTATTCAAGGCGGTGGACCGTTCCTTGGAGGAAGGGAGGATGCAAGTGGCACGTATCGTAGGGCGTGATACGTCTGCACTCTCGGCGCAGGAGGTGAGAACCGCGGCATTGGAGACTTTGGCAGAGAATTTGAGTGACGGGGTAGTTGCCCCCTTGTTCTGGTATCTGCTGTTGGGAGTTCCGGGCATGCTTGCCTATAAGATGGTGAACACGCTGGATTCCATGGTCGGCTACAAGAACGAGCGCTATCGTCGGTTCGGCTGTTTCGCCGCCCGTCTGGATGATGTTGCCAATTATATTCCTGCTCGTCTGACAGCCTTTCTGATGGTGCTGGTTTCCGGTCGTCTTTCCTTGTTTGCTTTTGTGGGCAGATATGGCAGCCAGCATGCCAGTCCCAATTCCGGTTATCCGGAAGCCGCCCTTGCCGGTATTCTGGACTGCCGTTTCGGAGGTCCGCACAACTATTTCGGCGAGGAGGTATGGAAACCTTATATCGGTTCTAATGAACGGCCTCTGAAGACGGAAGATATGCGTGTGGCTGTCCGCATCAACCGGCGTGTGGAGTGGTGGATGGTGGTTGCCGTAATAGTGACATCGACCTTGGCTTCCTTTTGTTTTTAAAATGTTGTTATTTTAACTGATTCTTTGTCCGTTCCAAAAAGATATAATATCTTTGCAAGACCGCGTTGCATTAAAAATGTAACTTTTAAAGCAGACAAAGTCTTATAAATGAGGATAAAGCAACTATATATATTCCTTTTCTTTATTTGGTTCGGGAGCACAATAATTGCATCGACAACAGATAAAGCGGATTCTTGGACTAAAGAAAAGGAAAGTATAGTCCATGAGGTCATCTCCACTTTTCACAACAGCCTCGGTTTCGACTATCTGACCCGGGAGGAGTGTGACTCGCTGAATGCCGACGGCCTTTTGTCCCAATTGGATGAATCCCAGCGCTACTACACCTATTTCGAACTGGAAAGAATACTTATAAAATCCTCCCTTTTCCGTGGAGAAATCCGTATGGCCATTGCCCAGAGCGACCAGATGTACTCCAAAGCCCGCGCGCTTGCCTACCCCTTCGGCAATGCCCTGGCGCTGAATGCCATGGGAGAGGTGTACAGCTATACCGGCAGGCTTCGGGAAGCCGGTGCCGCTTACGAAGAGTCTTTGAGACTGCTGGATGGGATGGACGGGGAGGATGTGCATATCCGCATGCTACTGGTGGAACTGATAGATTATAACCTGCGCATACGGAATGTAAACGGTGCCTCGCGTTATCTTGCACGTCTGAACCTCTATCCGGAAGACCGGCTTTCTCCGCTGGAGCTGGCCATGCGTCACATCTCCAATGCTTCCTGCCAATTATTCAAGGGTGACTTGAAAGCTGCCAGCCATTGTCTGGTACAGATAGGCCAGCTTGAAACGCAACTGATTCCGGAGATACGGCAATACCTTCTGATTATAGATGCCCGTTATCTGGTGGCCACCGGAGCGCATGAGGCAGCCTTGACCGCCTACAATGATTTCCTTCAAACCGAATATGCCCGGATAAACCATAACATCTACAAGGAAGCTCTGCTCGAAAAAGCGGATTTACTGGTGAAGATGGGGAACAAGGAAGAAGCCTACGGACAGTACGGCAAGGTCTTTTCGTATATCAAGACTTCGTTCGAGAAGAACTATCCCAAGGAGATAGACCGGCTCTGTACCCGTTTCCAGGCCGACCAACTGGCCTACCAGAACGAACGCGACCGCATTGTATCCATGCGTTTCTATCTGGCAGGCATCATTGTGTCCGTACTGTTTCTGATATTCCTCCTGGTGCTGGGCTGGAAGAAGATATTCCGTTTGAAACGTTCCCAGATACGGCAGGAGGCGATGAAGGAGAAAGCGGTGCAAGCCATACAACGGAAGAATATGTTTCTTTCGAACATGAGCCATGAGGTACGTACGCCGCTGAATGCCATTGTCGGATTCTCGGCGGTACTGACGGATGAGGACGAGTCATTCGATGACGAATCGCGCCGGGAATTCTCCGAAATTATCAAGGTGAATTCCTTTCAGTTGCTGAAACTTATCAATGACATTCTGGATTTCTCGGATTTCGAGAATGACAATATAACCTTCAACATCCGCACGCATGATGCCGTGAAGTTGTGTAATGAGGTCGTGGAGACCGTGATGGCCTCGCGCAAGCTGGAGGTTGAAATGCGTTTTGACACGGATTTGTCCGTCTTGATGCTGGATACGGACGATGCGCGCCTCCGCCAAGTCTTGATAAACCTGCTGGTGAATGCCGCCAAGTTTACGGAACAAGGCTCCATCGTGCTGGAACTGAAGATGGCTGATGCCGGTACGGCACTTTTCTCCGTGACGGATACCGGATGCGGCATTCCACCGGAGAAGCAGCACTTGATTTTTGAACGCTTTGAAAAGCTGAATGATTTTGTGCAGGGAAGCGGACTGGGCCTTTCCATCTGCCAACTGATTGTGAAATATATGAACGGCAAGCTGTGGGTGGACAGTGGGTACACCCGTGGCGCGCGTTTCTGTTTTACGCATCCTTTGAAGTATAATCCCGCATTACACGGAGGAACGGCGCAATGAAACGAATACTGATTCTCATCCATGTTTTGTTTTGCGGATATATCTGTCCGCTGCTGGCAGAAGACACGGGGGCTGCCCGGTATCAGGACAGCATCCTGAAGGTTGCCGATGCCCTGCCGGCCACCCTTGTCCGGCTGACGTATCTCCGTGACATGGCCTACAAGCACCAGTATGCTCCCTATAACATGACTTTTTCCACCCGTCTGTACGAGGAGGCGCGGCGGCAGAAGAACGCTTTCTATGAGAATATGGGCGCTTACTATCTGGCGGCATGTTATGACAAGAAACACGACCCGGACAGTCTGTCGTATTGGGTGGATGTGCTGAAGGATTTTGTCTCCCAGGTAGGCACTTACGATTATTATCTGGAGCAGAAGGCTGCCATCAGCCGCGCCCTGGCTTCCAAGAGACAGATAGAGAAAGCGGTGTATGTGGCTAAGGAGACGTTGGAGGAATCAAAACTCCGCCATAGCAATAATGGGATGATAGCGGCGTATAACAGCTTGGGATGTGCCTACGGAGTGTCCAGCCGCCCGAATGAGGCACTGGACTCTTTCTTGGAGGCTTACCGGAATTTCTCTCCCCAGACAAAGGCCAGCCTGAAGGTGGATATACTGTCGCGTATTGCCCAGGTATACGGCAATGGCGGTAAAGACAGCTTGAAGCTGCCCTATTTGCATGAAATGGACATGACGTTGCAGACGGTTATTTCCAAAGAACCCGAGACAAGGAAGAACTGGAGCAATTTCGAGATTGACTGCGAAGTGAAGTATATCCTGCACTACATGAACCGGAAGAACTTTACAGTGGCGCACGAGCATATCGAGAAAGTAAAAAAACTGCTTGAGCCGCATGTAGATCCCGTCTTCTGGCTGAATGTCCAGTTGATACAGCTTCAATACTATGCCAAGACCGATGAGTATGACAAAAGCATCGCATTGATAGACGAGGTGACCCCTACGGTACTGAACAACTACGTCTCCACCTTTGCCACTTTGATAAACTACAAGGCGAGTACGCAATATGACAAGGGGGACATTGACGGGGCTATTGAGACCCGGCGCTACCTCATACGCAAGCAGGATTCGCTGAACAATGCCTTCTCGGCCAACCAGTTGAAGCAGGTGAAGGAGATTTACCACATTGACGAGCTGTTGTTGGAGAAGCAGAAGATTCAGGACATGAATTACCGTATAGGATTTATACTCCTGGGCGTCTGTCTGCTGCTGATGCTGCTTTTCTATCTGTATACGCGCTATGTCTCCGGAAAGATTGCTGTCGTAGAGAAGAAGACGGCTGAAGCCGCTTTGCAGGCAGAGACGGACAACATCGCGAAGGAACGTCTGAAATCGGAAATCAGCCATGATATACGTACTCCGCTGAATGTGGTGGTGGGCTTTGCCGAATTGCTGACCGGGAAAGAGGAGCTGGATAAAGAGACTAAGAGGGAGTACGGACAGATGATTCAGACCAATGCGGAAAGTCTGCTGAATTATGTCAACAGCATTCTGGAGTTGTCCCGCTTGGAGTCCGGCAAGATTCAGTATGAGGACGAGGAGTGTGACATTATTCAGTTGTGCAGTGAGGTGCTGGATAAAGTGAACGGCCGTGAGGAGAGCACTGTGTCTGTCAGCCTGCAGACCGACCTCAAGGAACAGCTTGCGAGGACAGACCGAAGGTGGTTCGATACATTGCTTGTCAGCATGCTGACTCCGTCAGAGAATGACACTGCCCGTTATGAGGCGATTATCCGCATCAGACGGGACCGCACTAGGTCGGCCCTCTATTTCGACGTGGTCAACGCCCCGTTTGCAAAGGTACATTTTGAGAATAAAACGAGCTTGATTCGCCATGAAATCAATGCCCATTTTATTCATTATTTTGGAGGTATCTACAAGGTGCAAACCGAAGCGGAGGAAGGCCCTACTATTTCGTTCACTATTCCTTGTCGAGATTGATGCGGACGATGCCGCCGTAGGGCGTCAATGCGTCGAAGGCTTCTTCGGCTTTGAGGATTCCGGCATAGAGTTGTGCGCAGATTAATACGCCTCCGTGTGCGAAGATGGCAACGCGTGTATAGGGTTTCTTCTTTAATTCGTCCAAAAACTGGCTGACACGCCGGTATTGCATGGTAAAAGATTCTCCACCGGTAGCTGCCACGTTCATGTAGTCGGCATACCATTCCTGCAGGCGTGGGTCTTCATTCTGCTCGAACGGCTTCATCTCCCAGTCGCCAAAATTGATTTCCATAATCCGTTTGTCCCGTTCTGCATCGGGATAGCCGCAATAGGTGGCGAGGCGCACGCAACGGGTCAGGGGACTGGTGTAGACGTGGTCGAACGGAAGGTATGCCTTCAGGTTTTCTGCTGTCACGGCGGCTTCCGTTTCAAACGTGGGTTTCAGGGGAACATCGGTCTGACCGTAGCACATCCCCGGAGGAACATCTACCGAAGTGTGTCGAATGAGTATTACTTCCATCTTTAATTTTCAGTTGTTAATTTATAATTAGAATAAGGCTTCCCAAGTAGAAGGACAGTTCGCATAGCAGGAAAGTGGCCCCGCAGCAGTCACCCGTATATCCTTGTAGGCGCCGCTTCATCAATCGGTAGAGCAGGAAGAAGGTGAGCAGTGGGAAGAGGGTGGCAATCCACAGCTTTATAGGCAGCAGCAGTACGAAAGGCACCAGGCCACAGAGAAATCCGGCCAGCAACTCGTGCCAGCTCATGCGGTTGTAGACGGTCTTGCTTTTGCTGTCTTCCTCTTTCCGGGCATAGGGCAGGTAGTTGACAATCTGGGAGGCACAGAACTTGGACCAGCAGTCACCGCTGAGCACAAGGATGCAGAGAAGTCCCAGTGGCAGGTGATGAAGTTGGAGCAACAGCAGGAAATAGCATATCAATCCGATGACACCGTAGCTTCCGATGTGGGAATCCTTCATGATGGCAAGTGTCCGTTCGCGGGTGGTGCCGCCGCCAAAGCCGTCGAGGAAGTCCGCCAGCCCGTCTTCGTGCAGGCAACCGGTGACAAGCAGGCGTGCGATGAGGGCAAGAATCCATGCCAATGACACCGGCATAATCTGTCCGGCAAGCCACAGCACTGCTGCCATCACGCCTCCCGTCAGCCAGCCTACAAGCGGCCAATAGGAAACCACATGCTTGAAACACTCTGCCGGTACTTCCTTGATTTTCCAGAAGGGCAGTCGGGTGAGCATTATGAATGCAGCCAAGACATTGTTCATGTTAAAAGTATTTAGTGATGGAGGCATGTGCAAAGTTATCCATTTCATTGAGCATCCGCACGGCCGAGTCGACAATGGGATATGCACAGATGGCCCCTGTTCCTTCTCCCAAACGCAGCCCCAGATTCAGCAGCGGACGGGCATGCAGGGCGTCGAGTACCAGTTTGTGGCCCGACTCGTCTCCGCAGTGTCCGAAGATGGCGTAATCCGTCACTTCCGGGTAGAGCCTGGCGGCGGCAAGCAGGCAGTTGGTCATGATGAATCCGTCAACAAGGATAATCATCCTCAGCTCGGCAGCTTGCAGCATGGCGCCTATGGCCATTACCATTTCCAGTCCACCAAAGTAGCGGATGATGTTCCGGGGAGAGCCGTCGCCTTTGTAATTCTCCATAGACTGTTTCAGCACTTCGTATTTGTGGCGGATGCCCGCGCTGTCGAGTCCGCTACCTGCGCCGACACATTGTTCCAGAGGAATACCGGTGAAGCAGGTCATCCACAAGGAGGATGAAGAGGTGTTTCCGATACCCATTTCACCGAAGCTGAGGACATTGCTGCCTTCTTCATGGCATTGGCGCACCACCTCGGCACCCCGTTCCAGGCACATCTCCATTTCCTCTTCTGTCATGGCTGCCTCGTGCAGATAACTCCGGGTGCTTTTACGTACTTTCATATTGATGATGCCTTTCTCGTAGGGGAGGTCGTAGTCTACTCCTGCATCTACTATTTTCAGGGTAAAGCCGTGCTGCCGGCAGAGGAAATTGACACCTGCCCCTCCATGAAGGAAGTTGCTGATTTGCTGCCAGGTGATTTCCTTTGGAGACAGACTGACACCTTCTTCTACAATGCCGTGGTCGGCGGCGAAGATAATGTTTTGCGGATGTTTCAAGGTGGGGGATAATGTCTGTTGTATGAGTCCGATTTGGAGTGCCAGTTCTTCTAAAATGCCCAATGAGCCTTTGGGTTTGGTCAGGTTGTTGATTTTGTCAATCAATGCGGGACGGATTGAGTCGTCCGGGTGGGTGATATGAAATGTTTTCATCAGTCTGTTGAATTTTAATTGTTTGTTGTTTTATGAATGAGTGTTTTTTACGGTAAGTGGGATGCCGGATACCATCAGTATCACTTCGTCGGCACGGGCGGCTACATATTGGTTCATCCAGCCTTGCATGTCCGTGAACTTTCGTTGCAGTTCGTTCTCGGAAGTTCCTCCCATACCTATTTCATTGGTTACAAAGATGAAGGTTGCGTCTTGTGCCGTGAAGCGGTCGAACTCTGCCTTTACTGCGGCAAGTGCCCGGTCGGTATCTGAATGCAGGTCGAAGAAAAAGTTGGTACACCATAAGGTGATGCAGTCTATCAGGACGACCCGCCCCTCCAGCCGGTGGCGGCTGAGTTCTTTCTCCTCTTCGATGTTTGTCCATTCCGGCCCTCGGCGTTCCTGATGCCGGACTACCCTCTGGCGGAATTCTTCGTCCCAAATGCGTGCTGTGGCAAGATAAACAGGAGTGGGAGAGAGCTCGAGTGCCAGCTTTTCCGCATAGGTGCTTTTGCCGGAACGTGCTCCTCCGGTGATGAGTATGATTCGTTTCATTGGTATTTAGTCTGTATTTTGAAAGAATATCTTTGTTTTCCCGAGCAAAAATAAGAAATATTTGACGAAACGTTTGTTTTTTTAGGAAGGAATTTATTAACTTTGCCACCGTTTTTAAGGCATGACCTTGGAAATGTTTATGCGGCAGTAGCTCAGTTGGTAGAGCATCAGCTTCCCAAGCTGAGGGTCACGAGTTCGAGTCTCGCTTGCCGCTCTTTATAAAAGGCTGAATACTTAGTTATTCAGTCTTTTTCTTTTTTAAGAACATTCATTCTCAGGTATTAATAATTCTTCTAAACTATTTTTTAAGCTGCACTTATATTGTTTTTCCCCTTTTTCTGTTTTTCTTATTGTTTGTTCGCATATGTAATATAGCCGAAATATATATTACATCGTGAATAGTAAATTTGCAAAAATGCAACACTTTAAAAGTTAATAAATATAAAAGAAGTGATAATATATTCTTTATATGTTGCTTTTATTAAAAATTATCCATTTATTTGTCTGACAAATAATACTAATAGGACTAATAATAACACGATTTAATATATGGAAAACTTAAAAATTGATGGGCAGTCGATTACTTTGGTAGACCAAGTGGAAGACAAGTTATTGAATTATTTCAGAAGTCAGGACTTGAAAGTGGGTGATTCTATCCCTAACGAAATTGAGTTGTCGTCAGCGTTGGGGGTAGCTCGTAGTGTTCTTCGGGAAGCTCTTAGCCGTCTGAAAATGATGGGAATGATTGAAAGCCGTACACGTCGTGGAATGATATTAACTGAGCCTTTCATCTTAGGGGGAATGAAGAGAGTGGTTGATCCCCGTATTATGAGCCAGGAATCACTTCTCGATCTTTTGGGATTTAGGGTTGCCTTGGAGATAGGAATCAGTAGTGACATATTTCATAATATTAAAGAGCAGGATATTATGGAACTGGAAGAGATTGTTAATGCAGGCGTTGCATTGGGGAACAACGAATATGCCAATCTCAGCGAATATACTTTCCATTCAAAACTATACGAAATAACGGGGAATAAGACGATTGTACAGTTCCAAAGCATCATTCATCCGGTTATGAACTTTGTAAAAACCAATTTGAGGGAACGGGTGGAAGCTATAAATATAGAACTGGAGAAAAAGGGAAAGATTGTAACTCACACCGATTTATTGAACTTTATCAAGAATAAGGATGAAATGGGCTACAGAAATGCTATCGAGCAACACTTTTATGTCTATAAGAAGCTGATTTATGATAGGGCAGTGTTAGGAGAACAGAATAAGGGTCAATCACAATAAAAATATGACAAATGACACGGATTGTAAATAATTGTGTTGCATTGGTATGCCTTTGTTTGTTTTGGGGGCAAAGCCTAAGAGCTGCAGATGCTTCTCATTCTGAGCAGATAAAGTGGGGCAACGAGAGTGTTTTTAATGAGGACCACAACACTTTGGGGCTCTTTTCCGGAGTACTTGGCGGACAAATTGTATTGGCAGGCGGCACTTCCGACGATTATAGCCGATGGGGAAGAAATGCGGTATGCCTTTCTGAAAATGCCGGATTCGCTTTGTATGAAGATGTGTTGTCCAAGCCGTTGGCTTATGGCGCTTCCATAACACTCTCTGACGGTATCTTGTGTATTGGAGGGCGTGATTCTTCCCAATGCTATGAAGATGTATTTTTTGTCACAATGCAGCAGGGCAAACTGAATGTTTCGGAAGATTGGCCGCCACTTCCTTTTCCGTTGTCTAACGCGGCAGGAGCACTACTGGACAATAAGGTATATTTGTTTGGAGGCAGGAAGTCGGTAAGTCCGTCTAGGTTATCGGATTCTTTTTTTGTGCTGGACTTGTCGAACAAGTCCAGAGGATGGAAAGAACTACCGGGCTATCCGGGATGCGTCCGGGAAGATGCAATTCTCGTGGTACAGAACAACGGCGTTTCCCCTTGTCTGTATTTATTGGGTGGACAGACGGAAACGGAAGAAGGGTTGTCTTCTTGCTTGACTGATGGATATGTCTATAACCCCCAATTGGGTAAATGGAGTTCATTAGGTTCGGATTTTCCGAAAGGAATATGTGCTGCTGTCGCCAGCGGAGCCAACCATATACTTCTTTTTCAGAAAGAGCCGGAAGATACACAGCATCTTAAAAAAGAGAATGCTTTATGGAAATACCATACAATTACGCAGACTCTTGTCAAGTCTGAATGTATTCCAGGTACCTATGACACCATGCAAGTCTTGCAAAGAAACCGTTCCTTCGTTATACTCGGTAGCAATGCCAGTTCCGGAACGAATAGACTGTACAGCCTTCAAGGGGATATTGTTCCTTTGGAAAAGGGGGTGGGACTTGTCAATATCCTTGTGATTATCGGTTATTTTGCCGTATTGGCCGGAATTGGAATTTACTTTTCACGGCGCCAGAAAAGTACGAATGACTATTTCAAGGGTGGAGGACGCATTCCGTGGTGGGCTGCCGGGCTGAGTCTTTTCGGAACCGCGTTGAGTGCCATCACCTTCATGGCTATACCCTCCAAGGCATATGCCACTAACTGGAGTTATGTGTTGTTCAATACCGGTATTGTGTTTGTTGCCCCCGTCATTGTTTATGTCTTTATTCCTTTTTTCCGGAGATTGAATATAACGACTGCCTATGAATATCTGGAGATACGTTTCAATGTCTTTATCCGGGTTATTTGCAGTCTGGCCTTTATTATTTTCCAGGTAGGGCGTATGGGCGTTGTGCTTTTTCTGCCCTCCATTGCTTTGAATGTGGTGACAGGATTGGATATATTCCTATGTATCGGTATTATGGGAGTTTGTAGTATTCTATATACAATGATAGGGGGAATAGAGGCGGTTGTATGGACAGATGCCATTCAAGTAATTGTACTGTTGGGAGGAGCGATATTTGCAGTGATATACATCTCGTGTTCTCTTCCCGGTGGATTGGGTGAAACGATTGATATTGCCGTGGCAAACGGTAAGTTCGATTTGGGAGCAACGAACTTTGACTTGAAGGATGCCACGATGTGGACTGTCATTATTGCCGCATGTTTTACCCATCTTACCACCTATGGGACGGACCAAAGTATGGTGCAGCGCTATCTCACTACCTCTTCGATGAAAGAGGCACGGAAGAGTGTATGGACCAATGCGATACTGACTGTTCCCGCCACACTGATTTTCTTCTTTATAGGCACTGCGCTTTATGCCTATTACAAGGTGTATCCTGAGAATCTGAGTATCAGTATTCCTAACGGCGATGCTATTTTCCCGTGGTATATTTTTACCCAATTACCGGTCGGTATTGTAGGGTTGTTGATTTCGGGCATCTTCGCTGCGGCAATGTCCACTTTGAGCGGCAGTATGAATTCGGCAGCCACAGCTTATATAGTAGACATTTATTCACGTTTCTTTCATAAGGGAGAGGGTGGCAATGAATTGCATGCGGCACGTATGGCAACTTGTGTGATAGGAATCATTAGTCTATCTTTTGCTTTTCTTATGGCAACATGGAATATCGCTTCATTGTGGGACGAATTTAACAAGATACTCGGGCTCATATTGGGCAGTATGGGAGGACTGTTCATGTTGGGCATGCTTACCAAACGCGCCAATTCCGGAGGAGCAATCATTGGTATAGTCGCAAGTATCATCGTACAATTGTTTGTTGCCAGATTCCAGACGTTCCATTTGCTTTTGTACACGGCATCCGGCTTTATCTCATGTTTTGTCATAGGTTATCTGGCAAGCTTGTTCTTTAAGAAAAAATAGGTTTGAACCTATCATTAATTATAATATAATTTTATTTATGAACAAACGACTTTTAACAGGATTAATCGCTGCACCATTTACGCCAATGCACGAAGATGGTTCCTTAAATTTGCAGGTGATCGGGCCGTATGCAGAGTTTCTGATGCAAAAGAAATGTGTGACGGGAGTGTTTATTTGTGGCACGACGGGAGAATCCGTTTCTCTGACAACAGAAGAACGAAAGGCTGTTGCGGAAAAATGGATGGAGGCAGCCAAGGGAAAACTGAAAGTGATAGTGCATGTAGGTGGCATGTCGCAGGTTCAGTGTGCCGAGCTGGCAGCCCATGCGCAAGCTATTGGAGCTGATATGATAGCAGCCATGGCGCCCTGCTTTTTCAAGCCCGGTTCTGTAGATGAGCTGATAGGTTTTTTCAAGCCGATAGCTGCATCGGCTTCCCGCTTGCCGTTTTATTACTATAACATGCCGTCCATAACCGGGGTTTCCTTGCCGGTACACAAGTTCCTTATAGAGGGCAAGAAGCAAATTCCCAATCTGGTGGGAGTCAAGTTTACTCATAACAACCTGATGGAGATGCAGCAGTGCATTCATGCGGACGGTGGGGCGTTCGAAGTCTTGCACGGTTTTGATGAGATACTGATTACCGGATTGTCGGTTGGAGCTAAGGCTGCCGTAGGCAGTACCTACAACTATGTTCCGGGTATATACAAAGCTGTGATGGAAGCCATGGAAAAGGGAGACCTTGAAACAGCCCGTGAAATGCAATGGAAATCTGTTGAAATCATTGATGTGCTGATAAAGCATGGGGGAGGAGTCAGAGCCGGTAAGATATTCATGAAACTGGCAGGAATAGACTGTGGACCATGTCGATTGCCGATAGCTCCTTGTTCTGAAGAAGAGCTGGAGGAGACAAGAAACGAATTGAAAAATACGGAATTCTTCAAATACATTAATTAACTAAAAACGATTGCCTATGGAGATATTGCAACAATACATCCAATGAAAAAACTCATTGGCCAACTTAAGTTTGACCCCCGAAAAGGGAGGGGAAACGAGTATTGGCACTTCCCGTTTCCCCTTAAATAAATTACTGAAACAATTTATTATTAAAATCGTAACAAAGATGAGAAAAATATTTCATTTTCACCTCATAACTTTTCTACTATTTTGCCCATTTTTGCTTTGGGCACAAGAATTTAACCTATCAGGTGTAGTAGTGGACAATACTGGTGAAACTCTTCCAGGAGTTTCCATCGCTGTGAAGGGTACGACTCGAGGAGTTATTACGGATATGAATGGCGCTTTCCAGCTGAAAGTAAGCAAGGGGGAAACTCTTGTATTTTCCTATGTGGGCTATGATGAACAGCAAATCCTGATTACTAATCAAAAGATTCTTAACATCCGGATGGAACCGACCACCATGGGGCTGGATGAAGTGGTGGTTGTAGGTTATGGTACCCAATCCAAGCGTACCGTAACATCCGCCATCAGTAAGGTGGATGGAGAAACATTGAAGGCAACTCCTATCAATACTGTGGGAGAAGGGCTGAAGGGTAAAATTGCGGGTGTACGCGTGTACAATGAGAACAATACTCCGGGTGCAGAGGCTACGTTCTTGATTCGTGGTGGTTCATCTATCAGTCAGAGTAATTCTCCTCTTATATTAGTTGATGGCGTAGAGCGCAGTACAGCGGGTATCAATCCCAATGATATCGAATCTATCGAAGTCTTGAAGGATGCCGCTTCTTCTGCTATTTATGGTTCGCGTGCATCGAATGGAGTTGTCCTGATTACGACAAGAAAAGGAAAAAGCGGTGCTCCTCGAGTGACGTTTGAGGCTTCCTTTGCAAACGAGAATGTGGAGCGGATGATTGAGTATCTGGATGCTACCCAAGCTGTTACTATCATGCGCGATCGTTGGGCTTCCGGACCCAGTCCGGAAAAGTTATACCTTGACGGATATGCTTATAGTTCCGGCAATACGGATGCTTCCAAGTTCTCTACCCGTTACCTGAGGGATGGAGAGAGCATTCCGGCAGGATGGAAGTCTGTGGCTGATCCGTTGGATCCCAGTAAGACTTTGATTTTTGAAGATAATGATTGGGCCAGTACTTGTTTCAAGAATGCTCTTTGGCAAAATTATTATGTGGGGATAGAAGGAGGTACGGAGAAATTGAGCTATGTGGGCAGTATTGGCTATATGAAAGACTCCGGTGTAGGTGTAGGCACGGCATTCGACCGTTTTAACGCCCGTACTAATGTAACTGCCAAAATCAGAGAGAACCTGACTTTCAGTAGCAACATAGATTACAGCCAGACGAATAGCGAAGAGTATGCCAGTCAGTATCAGGTGATTTCCCGTGGACTGATGACCCCGGCCGTTCAACGTAAATATTGGGTGTCTGACAATGAATGGTACGGAACCCCGACGCCAGGTCCAAACTCTTCGTCTCCGAATCCGAGCTTCTACTCGTATTTTAATGATAACAATCAGCGTACCAACCGTTTGGGGTTAGTCGGCTCTCTTGATTGGGAAGTTTTGAAAGGATGGCATGCTGTGGGCACCGCTTCTTTGTTTACGCAAAACAGCCATGGAGATACATTCATGCGTGCCAACCCGATGAATGGAACGCGGAAGGCGACTACCAACATGACGGATGAGCAACGGAAGAAACTGGAATTCTACACCAGCTATACAAGAACGTTTGCCGATAAACACAGCATCAGTGCGATGGTAGGATATTCCTATCAGCAATATTTGTACAAGTATGTGTATGCTGCCACTACCGGACACAGCTCCGACAAGATACCGACATTGAACGGAGGTTCTGTTTATTCCGATGCAACGTCGACCAAGCAGGAAGATGTGAATATCGGTTATTTCGGCCGATTGAACTATGATTATCTGAAAAGATATATGTTGACTGCTACTTTCCGTGAGGACGGCTCTTCCCGTTTTGCCAAAGGCAACCAATGGGGATTCTTCCCCGGATTGTCTGTCGGATGGGTTATGAGTGATGAGCCTTTTATGCAGAATATCGGTTTTATAAGTAATTTGAAGTGGCGTGGCAGTTATGGGCAGACCGGTAACAACTCCATCGGCTATTACGATGCATTAGGATTGTATGCCATTACCACCAGTTACGATCAAAGTGCTGCGACCGTTTCTTCGGCCATGCCTAACAAGGCTCTTGAATGGGAGACTTCCACACAATTGGATTTAGGTTTTGATTTAGGCTTGTTCAAGAACCGCATCATTCTGGGTATCGACTACTTTAATAAGATTACGGATAACCTGATTACTTCCAAAGTATTGCCCAATACGTCGGGATACGGTTCCATCCTTACCAATCTTGGAAAAGTACGTTTCCGTGGTTTCGATGCTGAAATAACAACACGTAACATTGTCAAGAAGGATTTCACGTGGGAATCTAAATTCACCATTACTTACGTAAAGAACAAGGTGCTTAAACTGCCCGAAAACGGACGGGACAAGAACCGCCAGGGAGGATACTCTGTAAAAATGCAGGATGGCACGACCAAAGAATTCGGAGGTGTTGCCGAGGGTGAACCGTTGGGGCGTTTCTATGGATATAAGAAAGACTTTATCATTACAACTCCCGAGCAGGCTGCCAATGCCCGTTATGACACCTCATCCAAAGGTTGGGACTGGACCACGAAACAGAAACTGGGTGTCGGAAAAAAGACTATCGGAGACTATGAGTGGAAAGACCTGAACGGAGACAATATCATCAACAGCAATGATATGTTCCTGCTGGGAAATACGATTCCCCATACCACCGGAGGTTTGAACAATACTTTCACCTACAAGGGGTTCACTTTGAATGTCTATCTTGATTTTGCTTTGGGGCACTCCATTTCCAATGGTTATCTTCAACGCCAGATGTGTAATTTCATGAATGGAAACACCAGCCTGCCTGCTGAAATCCTAAAATGCTGGAATGTGGGGGATGACCCGAGTAAGGCCAAGTATGCCCGTTTCTCAGGCAATGACTCCGATGAGTTGAATAAGAATTTCCGGGACAACTCCGATGTTTTCACCCAGAAAGCCGATTATCTCTGTATCCGTGAAATCTCTCTGCAATATGCTCTGCCTCAAGCATTGCTGGCAAAGATTGGTCTGAAAGGGCTGGTATTGACCCTGGCCGGAAACAATCTGCATTATTTTACGGAAGTAATAGGTCTTTCTCCCGAAGTAGGTGCATCAAGTACCTATTCCGGTAGTTTCAACACCTATCCGCCTATCCGTAAGTTCTCTATCGGATGTAAAGTTACTTTGTGATAAAAGAAGTTTAATACGAAAAATAAGAATTATGAAAATAAAAATATTATCCGGCATTCTTCTTATAAGTGGGGTCTCGTTTTTTACATCATGTCATGGAGACCTGAATGTGATACAGCCCAGCCAGTTCACCAGCCTATCCATGTGGACAGAGGAGAGCGATGCTACGAGTGCGGTAAATGGAGCATATACTCAATTCCGTTCCGCCTTTTCCGATTTGCTCAACATCTATGGAGAGATGCGCTCAAACTGGTATGAGAGTGGGGCGGTAAATGATGCGTTTTTTAATAGAGTGGGTACAAACGTATTGCTGAGCGGTGATGCAGGTACAAATTGGAGTAGCATATATACTACCATTAATAGTGCAAATTTGATTCTGAAGCATACTCCGGAAATCTCTTTCACCAATGAAGCTACACGCAGTGAAGTGATGGCCAATGCCTATTTCCTACGGGCATATTGCTACTTTACGCTGGTGCGGGTATTCGGTGACTGTCCGTTACTGACTTCCGGCTTTGAGTCAGAAAAGCAGGAGGACATGTATCCCAGCCGTACGGCGGCCTCTGAAGTATATGCTCAGGTCGAAACCGATATAGAAGAAGCTTTAAGGTTGATGCCCGCTTCTTCCAAGCTTCTCCATAAGGCATCTCCGGCAGCCATCAACATGTTGCGTACTGAATATTACTTATGGAAGGCAAAGCGTCTGGGAGGAGGGAATGCGGCTCTGAGTACGGCGCAGTCTTCTGTTGATGCGGTATTGAAAGCCGGATATGCGCTTCTTCCCACGTTTGCCGATATTTTCAATTTAAACAACGAAGCCAATTCTGAGCTTATCTGGACATTGCCCTATATCGTCAATGAAAATGTGACTCCGGGAACATCCCCCAACTTTTTCGCCTATTATCTGGCACCTAACGGTGACAGAACCCGGCTGAGGGAAGCCGGATATACCGAGGATGAGGTTCCTGCCGGTTCCCATGCCCAGTATGTTGTGCCCACGCAAGCCTATTGCGATTTCCTGGCTGAGGATGCACGTGACACGCGTACGGATGTTTCAGTACGGGTATTCGAGGATAAGTTCCTGACGGAAGAAGTACAGATTAAAAGGATGGTTGTGAAGTTCAAAGGCTCCTTTGCCAATGATACGCGTAGTTTTGACAGTGATGTCCCCGTCTATCGTTTGGCCGAAGCCTATCTTTTGAAAGCTGAAGTGGAAAACGCCTTGGGAAATACGGATGCCGCTTTGCAGAATCTGAATGTAGTGGCCAAGCGTGCTTATGGGGTAGACAACTACTACACGGCAAGGACTCAGGATGCCATAGACAATGCCATTATCAGCGAAATACTGAAAGAGTTTGTCGCAGAATCAAAAGCATGGTGGGCATACCTTCGCTTTAATAAGGAATTCGAGCTTATTGAGACCTTGAAGGGGCGTGAAGGGGAGAAGAATGTTACCTTGTGGCCTATTGCTCCTGCTTGTCTCAATACTAATCCGAATATAACACAAACGGAAGGTTACAAATAAATATTGGGATGATATGAGATATAAGACTATACTTTTACTGGTCTTGTCTGCTTGGGGCATCATGGCATGCCAAAATTATACGGATAAGATAGCGGTGGAGATTCGGCAACCGGTATATCCGGTGTTGACATTGAAGGAGCATAATCCGGTATTGTGTCTGCGTCTGATTAGGAACAGCGGCGTGGCATATCAGTTGGAAAAGATAAATTTCACTTTGGATGGAACTGTCCGTTCCGGTGATGTCGTTTCCGCTTCGCTGTTCTTGGATGAGAATTGTGGGCAGGTTTGTGCAAGTGCCAAACCGGTGAACAAACAATTGAGTTTTAAGGTAGGCCGGCAGATAGAGGAAGATACACTGACATGCTGGGTGACACTCCGACTGAGGGATGATGCGGCGCAGGCTACAAGCAAGATTGAAATCTCATGCAGCAGTGTTCAGACAGACTTGGGGCTGGTGGGCATCCGCCAGTTGCCCGCAGTAAAGCCGCTCCGTATAGGAGTGGCCCTGCGGCAGCCGGGTCAGGACGGGGTACACACTTCCCGCATTCCCGGATTGGTGACTTCGACGAAAGGTACCTTGCTGGCCTTGTATGATGCACGCAATGAAAGAGATGACGATTTGCAGGGTGACATTGATATTGCCATCAATCGCAGTGAAGATGGAGGGCGGACTTGGCAACCCATGCAGACTGTTCTGGATATGAAAGAATGGGGCGGGCTACCTCAGAAATATAATGGAGTGAGTGATGGTTGCATCTTGTCGGATGATTTCACCGGAGACCTCTATGTCATAGGGTTATGGATGCACGGAGTCTTGGACCCCAAGACGGGCAAATGGATAGAGAATCTTACCGATACCTCGACCGTATGGAACCACCAGTGGCGTGCGCACGGTTCTCAGCCGGGATATGGTGTCAAACAAAGTTCTCAATTCCTGATTAGTAAGTGTACCGACGACGGACTTACCTGGAGTGAGCCGCGTAACATTACCCGCCAAGTAAAAAAGGAAAAATGGTGGCTGCTTGCTCCCGGACCGGGTCGTGGCATCACAATGGAAGACGGTACATTGGTATTTCCGGTAGAGGGGCGGAACGAAGACGGGCTTCAGTTCTCTACAATCATGTGGAGTAAAGACAAGGGCGAAAACTGGACCGTAGGCGAACCGGCCTACTACAATACCAACGAATGTCAGGTGGTAGAACTTTCAGACCATTCCTTGATGTTGAACATGCGTGAGCGCAGCAACCGGGGACGTCAGGAAGGTAATGGGCGGGCCATTGCCGTCACTGCCGATTTGGGAAAAACGTGGACGGAACATCCCACGTCGCGCAGAGCTCTCATTGAACCGGCTTGCCAGGCATCCTTGCTGCGCCATGATTATATTGAAGACGGAGAAGAACGTCATGTATTACTCTTTGCCAATCCTAATTCAAAAGAGCGCCGTAACAACATTACCATTAAGGTGAGTTTCGATGACGGGCAAACTTGGCCCGAGGAGTATTGGATGTTGTTGGATGAAGGTAGGGGGGCGGGGTACTCTTGCATGACTTCCATTGACGAGCATACCATAGGTATCTTTTATGAGGGGAGCCAAGCCGACATTCAGTTCCAGGCTATCCCGCTGAAAGAATTATTGAAGAAATAAAAGTATAACACCTTAAAAAATAGACAAATATGAAACGCAGTGAAATCAATCAATATATCCGCGAAGCCAAAGCATTTATGACAAAGTACCACTTCATGTTGCCGCCATGGGCGGACTGGACTCCGGACGACTGGAAAAGCAAAGGACTGGAATGTAATGATATCCGGGAAAGAGCCATGGGCTGGGACCTGACCGACTTCGGCTGGGGCGATTTCCTGAAAATCGGCCTGACTCTGGTAACCCTCCGTAATGGAAGTCTGCAGAAGAAAGACAAACCCTATTGTGAAAAGATTATGTTTGTCCGCTGCGGACAAGTTACTCCTACCCATTTCCATTGGCTGAAAACGGAAGACATCATCAACCGGGGTGGAGGAATCCTCTGCATGCGTCTGTGGAAGGCCGACAAGGAAACTGAAATGCTGACTGAAGAACCGCTTGTCGTTTCCATCGACGGAGTCAGTACACGGGTAGCTCCCGGAGAAACGGTGCGTCTTGCTCCCGGACAAAGCATTTGTTATGAGCCTTATCTCTACCATACTTTCTGGGCCGAGGACGACCATTGTCTGGTAGGCGAAGTCTCTACAGTGAACGATGACATGAGAGACAACCGTTTCCTCACCCCCAAGGGGCGTTTCCCGCAGATAGAAGAGGATGTTCCGGCCGAACATCTGTTGTGCAACGAATATCCCGAAGTTTAGAAAGTATGAAAGATAAGACCAACCTGACGGGATTGAATCCTGATAATTTCCGGTCCGTAATCAACGGAAAGGATACCGGCCTTTATATACTGCGCAATGGCAGCGGTATGGAGATGTGCGTCACGAACTACGGGGCCATCGTCTTATCCATCATGGCTCCTGATAGTCATGGTAAGTTTGAAAATGTCGTCATAGGCTTCGATACGCTGGAAGAGGCCCGCAGGCAAAGCAAGGACTATTATATAGGAGCTACTATAGGCCCCGTAGCCGGACGCATATTGCACGGCGCTTTCCGTGTAGGAGAAAAAGATTATCACTTACAGCTTAACTCTGTTTCTAATACTCTGCACAGTGGTGATAACGGTTTTCACACGGTGGTGTGGGAAGCACAGCAACCGTGTGAAAACCAACTTCTCCTCCGGCATTTCCATGCCGATGGAGAAGCCGGTTTTCCGGGCAATGTTACGGTAAGGATGATGTATACCTTGACGGACGACAATGGGTTCCGTATAGATTATGAGGCGGAGACAGACCGCGACACCTTGTTCTGTCCCACCAATCATGCCTATTTTAACCTGGCGGGCATGGGAACTCCCACTACTTCCATTGAAGACCATCTGGTGAGGATAAACGCGGATTTCTACCTGCCTATCGACATGAATACGAACAATACCGGTGAAGTCAGGGCAGTGGGCGATACGCCTTTTGATTTCCGCGACTACCATTCCATAGGCGAACGCATCAACCGGAAAGACTTGCAGTTGCTCAACGGCCACGGTTATGACCACTGTTTTGTCTTGAAGAAACCTGCGCTGCATGAGCTCTCTTTCGCCGCCACCTGCATCAGTCCGTCCAGTGGGCGCAGAATGGATATCTATACCACAGAGCCGGGGCTTATCATGTACACCGGCAATTATTTGCCGGGCTTCACGGGCATGCATGGCACTGTGTATCCGCGTCGTAGCGCCGTCTGCTTTGAAACCCAGTGCTTTCCCGATACACCGAACAATCCGCATTTCCCCTCCATCGTATTACGTGAAGGAGACCTTTATAAACAGACATGTATTTATCAATTCAGTACGCAACCATGAAAAACAGAATCATTCTTTGTTTGGGATGCCTGCTGGCATTCCTCCAGCTCCGGGCACAAGTCAATACCAACCAGCAGCATTTGTGCAATCCTAATTCTTTTTCCATCGTCCTGCTGGGCGACCCGCAAAACTACGTGAAGTATGACTATAACCAGCCGGTTTTTGAGCTGATGACGGCGTGGACCGCTCATCATATAGACTCCCTCCGTGTAAAGGCGGTGCTTTGTACGGGCGACTTGGTAGACCAGAATGAATGTATTCTACCTCCCTTCCCGCGTTTCGGGAATCTTACGAGCCGGGAGCAGTGGACATTTGTGTCGCGGGCTTTCGGGCGGTTGGACAACAAAGTCCCTTATCTCATTTCTACCGGAAACCATGATTACGGCTACACCCGTTCGGAGAACTCGATGACCCGTTTCCCGGAATATTTCCCGATAGAGCGCAACAGCCAATGGAAAAAGACCATCGTGGCTGCCACCAATAACAGAAACGGCCTGCCTACACTGGAGAATGCCGCTATGGAGATAACGGACGAGCATTGGGGGAGGATTTTGATTATTGCCGTTGAATTTGCCCCACGTGATGAGGTCTTGTCATGGGCAAGGGAGCTGGTGGCTACCCCACGCTTCAAGGACCATACGGTGATTCTCATCACCCATTCCTATCTTACCGGCTTCGACAGTAAGCGCATCACCAAGGAAGGCTATAAGATAACTCCGTCCAATACGGGCGAAGGCATCTGGCAGAAGCTGGTGCAACCTTCCGCCAACATCCGTCTTGTGCTGTGCGGACACTATGCCACTCCGAATGAACGGTTGGACTATACCACGGGATTCCGTACCGACAAGAATGCAGCCGGACACGATGTGCACCAGATGATGTTCAACTGCCAGGCGTTGGGTGGCGGCATGAGTGGAAACGGGGGAGACGGCTGGCTGCGTCTGCTCGAATTCCTGCCCGACGGACATACGGTGCAGGTCAGGACCTATTCTCCGCTTTTCGGCTTTTCTCCTCAAACCAAGGACAAGGCATGGCGTACGGAATCTTATGACCAGTTTCAATTCACGATAAAATAAAAAATATGAAGCGTATATCAATTATTTATTCATTAATACTCTTTTGTATGTATTTATCAGCACAGACAAGTCCGGAGTGGACTTCCGGAAATGCGAAGAAATGGATGAAAAGTGCCGTTTGGTCCAATGGCTGGACTGTCTCTCCCCATAAATCAGTCAATGCTGTTGAATTTGCCTGCCAATATCATAAGAACAAGGATGTCTGGGATGCTGCATTCCGCTTTCTAGCTGAACATGATTTGGAAGCGCTGTCCATTGGCAACCATGTCATTCTGGAGGGGAAATGCTGGGCTACGGTCAGTGAATACATTCCCAAAGAGGTGGAGAAAGGGAATATTGAAAGTCACCTCCGTTTTGTCGACCTTCAGTATGTACTCTGGGGAAATGAAAAGATGGGGCTGGCAAGTGACGTCGAAGTACGTCAGGCGTATAATTCAAAAAAAGATGTTGCTTTTTATACCTCTTCCCGGATAAAACACTACTCTGCCGATGCCGGCAGTTTCTTCTTGTTTTTCCCTTCGGACATTCACCAGCCTTCTGTCCGGGGAAAGGGGGAACTTGTTAAAAGCAGGAAGATTGTGATTAAAATAGAATATGTAGATTAGTGTGTTTTGGGTTCTACTAAAAATACTATTTGTTTTTCAAATAAATTTCCTTTAAAATTTGTACTTTTGCCGACTGTTTAGAGAAATCAACGAAAACTTTAAAAAACGAAATAGAATGGCAGTAGAATTGAAAGACCTTACCAAACGTAGTGAGAACTATTCTCAGTGGTACAACGAGTTGGTGGTAAAAGCCGATTTGGCAGAACAATCGGCTGTACGCGGCTGTATGGTGATCAAGCCCTACGGATACGCTATCTGGGAGAAGATGCAACGTCAGTTGGACGATATGTTCAAGGAAACGGGACACGTCAACGCTTATTTCCCCTTGCTTATTCCGAAATCATTCCTCAGCCGTGAAGCGGAACATGTGGAAGGCTTTGCCAAAGAGTGTGCCGTCGTGACGCACTATCGTTTGAAGAACGATCCGAATGGCGGCGGTGTGGTGGTGGACCCTGCTGCAAAACTGGAAGAAGAGCTGATTATCCGCCCCACTTCCGAAACCATCATCTGGAACACCTACAAGAACTGGATCAATTCATACCGCGACCTGCCTATCTTGTGCAACCAGTGGGCAAACGTGTTCCGTTGGGAAATGCGTACCCGTCTGTTCCTCCGTACCGCCGAATTCCTCTGGCAGGAAGGACACACGGCACATGCCACTCGCGAGGAAGCCGAAGAAGAAGCGGTAAAGATGCTGAATGTATATGCCGAGTTTGCCGAAAAATACATGGCGGTGCCCGTGGTAAAGGGCGTGAAGTCTGCCAACGAGCGTTTTGCCGGTGCCCTCAACACCTACACCATCGAAGCGATGATGCAGGACGGAAAGGCTTTGCAGAGCGGTACTTCCCACTTCTTGGGACAGAACTTCGCCAAGGCGTTCGATGTACAGTTCGTCAATAAGGAGAACAAGCTGGAGTATGTTTGGGCTACCTCCTGGGGTGTTTCCACCCGTCTGATGGGAGCGCTTATCATGACGCATTCCGATGACAACGGTCTGGTACTTCCTCCGCACCTGGCTCCGATACAAGTAGTCATCGTACCTATCTACAAGAATGCGGAGATGCTGGCTAAGATTGACGAGAAAGTGGCAGGCATTGTTGCCAAGCTGAAATCGATGGGCATTTCCGTGAAGTACGACAATGCCGACAACAAACGTCCGGGCTTCAAGTTTGCCGACTATGAGGTGAAGGGTGTTCCCGTTCGTCTGGTGATGGGTGGCCGCGACCTGGAGAACAATACAATGGAAATCATGCGTCGCGATACACTGGAGAAGGAGACGCGTTCCTGCGAGGGTATCGAAGAGTACGTGAAGGATTTGCTCGAGGACATTCAGGCAAATGTCTACAAGAAAGCGCTCGATTACCGTAACAGCCGCATCACCAGCGTGGACAGCTACGAGGAATTCAAGGAAAAGATTGAAGAAGGCGGCTTCATTCTGGCTCATTGGGACGGGACTACCGAAACCGAAGAGAAAATCAAGGAAGAGACCAAAGCAACCATCCGTTGTATTCCCTTCGATTCATTTGTTCCGGGTGACAAGGAACCGGGCAAGTGTATGGTTACCGGCAAGCCTTCTGCCTGCCGCGTGATTTTCGCACGTTCCTATTAATAATACCCACCCCGGATTACGCGGATTAACACAGATGATTTTAGGAGTTCTGATAATCAGAAACTTTTATCTGCGTTAATCCGCGTAATCCGGGGTGATTGTATATCTTGATACGTCCTCTCGGTTTTAAATTTATAGAGTTATCTCTCATCATGAATTGATGAACAGCTATTTATATTGCTTCAGAAATTCTGAGATTGTTTTACGTACAGTTTCCGGAGATTGTTTTGAATGAAGCATTGCTGCAATGACAATCCTATTCTCATCAATCAAATAATATATCACGTTAGGGGAAAGTTTTAAATGACGGACAGTAATGTTGTTAAATAGAGTAGAAAAATTACTGTCTATAATTCCTATATACGGATGTTTTGCTAAAAGATTTACTTTGTCTTGTATCTTTTGACGTGTTTTCTGTGCCGTCAACATGCCAAAATTATTCTCTACATAAATAAGTATCTCTAAAAAGTGCTCATAAGCCAACTTAGACCAGACTATTTCCATCCCATGCGTTCATTTATCATACTCTCTATTTGGGAGTTTGATATACAGTGTCCTGCTTTATTCTCTTCTAAGGCAAATAGAAGGGCTTCAGCCAAAGCATCTCGGGGAATACTGTTGATAAAGTCGTCCATCGGTATGGCTGATTGATGATAAGTTGCCATCATCGGTTCTTGTGCCGTTTGTTTGGAAGAGTCCTGCTCTTTATATGGTTTAATTTTACCCATTGCTTTTATTTTTAATCAAAGGTAAACTGAATAAATGAAAACTCCTAATATTCAATCCATTTATTTTCCACTGCATCAAAGCCAACCAATCTACATACTATTGTAACCTCCTTCACATCTCCTCGTAACAACTTTCCCTCATTTTTGCAGCGTAAAAAAAGAAAGGAGGCCCGAATATGAAACTGAACAGAAATGACTATACCGTAGAGGCGGCAGCCGGCGGTGGTTTTTACGCTTATTTTATGAATAATGTGTTGTGCAGCGCCTACGGTGAAACGCCTGACGAAGCCTGCGAAAACCTGGAATAGATTGTTGACGATTTTGTCAGTGATATGTATATGGTCGAGGAATTTGTCTGATATTCCGGCATCATATGCCGACCGAATTATCCTTTTTACGTATTTATTCCATAAATTCTCTTGAAGTCATGTCTGCGCGATGCCGGTGTGACTTTTGTCATTTATAACCGAATTGTCACATTCTTCACATTCTGCCGTAACACGGAGGTGCGATATTTGCATCAACTAAATGCAACGTCATGTGCTGCATGTGTTTCAACAGTAATTTGTAAATCATCAAGTCGTCTCAATGAAAGTCCTTTTTATCGTTCAAGGAGAAGGCCGCGGGCATCTGACCCAAGCCATTACAATGGAAGAGCTGCTGCGCCGCAACGGTCACGAAGTAGTGGAAGTGTTGGTGGGCAAAAGCAATTCGCGCTGTCTGCCCGGTTTCTTCAACCGCAGCATTCAAGCTCCGGTGAAACGCTTTCTCAGTCCCAATTTCCTGCCTACGCCTGCCAACAAGCGGGCAAGTCTTGCGCGCAGTGTGGCCTATAATCTCACCCGTCTGCCCGTCTATCTGAAAAGCATGCACTATATACACCGCCGCATTGAGGAGAGTGGCGCCGAACTGGTCATCAACTTCTACGAACTGCTCACGGGGCTGACCTATCTCTTGTTCCGTCCTTCCGTCCCTCAAATAAGCGTCGGGCACCAGTACCTGTTCCTGCACCGCGATTTCGAGTTTCCCGGTAAGAACGGCTTCCATCTGTGGCTGCTCCGCCTTTTCACCCGCCTCACGTGCATAGGTGCCCGCGAAAAACTCGCCCTTTCCTTCCGCGAGATGGAGGATGACGAAGAAGCGCATATCCGCGTGGTTCCGCCATTGCTGCGGAGGGAGGTGCTGTCGTGCGAAGGTACGGAAGGGGATTATCTCCACGGATACATGGTAAACTCCGGTTTTGGCGAGAATATCCGTCACTGGCACAGTGCCCATCCGGAAATACCCCTCCACTTCTTCTGGGACAAGCAGGACGAAGCCGAGGTGTGCCGTGTGGACGACACCTTGAGTTTCCATCAGCTCGATGACGTCAAATTCCTGCGCTACATGGCAGGCTGCAAGGCCTATGCCACCACTGCCGGCTTCGAGTCGGTCTGCGAGGCGATGTATCTGGGCAAGCCTTTGCTGATGGTTCCGGCGCATATCGAGCAGGACTGTAACGCCTACGATGCATTCCGTAGCGGTGCCGGTGTCATCTCCGAGGAGTTCGATTTGGAACGTCTGCTGGACTTCTCGGAGCATTTCCGTCCGAACATGGCTTTCCGCTATTGGGTGCGTAGCTGCGACTGGCGTATCCTGCGCTGTATAGAGAGGGAAGAAAAAGAGGAAACCTTTTTCGGGGTTTCCTCTTCCTGCCGTCCTTTCTTTCCGGCGACTTAAATGCTCACGTTCATCGCATTGGCTCCCAATGCCCCTAAGATGGCGGAGGCTACTGCAATTACGACTTTCAGAATTTTATCCCAGATACTTTTTTTCATGCTATATACGTTTTAAAAGTTGAACATACGAATCGGTAGTAAAATCAGTCATATTTATCCCAATGGATTTTCACCCTGGTCTCCGTCCGAACCGCCTCCGTCTCCCGAGCCGGAACCGCCGCCGGAGCTTCCTCCTTCACCGTCTCCCTTGTTCACCAATGCTTCCAAGTCGTAGAAGTCAATCTTCTGCCCGGCACGCGTGGCGGCGATGTCCGGTCTTACGGTGCTGGAAGGCCGGAAATTGATTTTCACCGCCTTGATGTTCTTTGCGGTGCACTCCTTTACATCCAGTACGCCTGCCGTACGCGCCGACAGACTGAATACGCCAAAGTTCTTGATATTCACCGACTGGCCACTGTAGAGGGTCGTAATCATGGCCTCCACAAAATTGGTCAATACACTCTGGATGTCTCCCAGCGTCAGCGAACTCTTCTCTTTCATCACATACGCAATGTCGTCCAGCGTCGCATTGTCGCCCAGTGTCACCAGCTGCGGGTAGAACTTTGCCACCGCATCTGCCTTTCGAGGATCTTTCCTCGCAATTTTCTTGAATGGTACTCCCATAAACAATTAAATAATTAAAAATTAACAATTAACAATTAGAAATTAAAGTCCCGTATTGCAATACTCTTCTCTTTCTCCTTTAGGGGGGGAAGAGGGGTGCTGCAAAAGTACTTCTCCGGCTTTTTCTGCTCATGGCTTTCTTCGGGTTACGCCGTCTCTTTCCCGTTTCCTTTCTGTTCAGGAAAAGTTCTTCGTCCGATGCCCGTTTATGTCTGTATATGCTTGGTCATATCACTGATATTCAGTATCTTTATGGTGTAATAATCAACCAATAACATAAAGAATGAAAACAGAAAAAGAAAAGAGGGAAGAGGAGGAGGAAGACCTTCGTCCGTTCCGCATCCACGCCTATTCGAAGGAGGAGCTTGCCATGCTCTACAACCCGACTTACTGCATCAGCAATGCCATCTATACCCTGGCGGCATGGATACGCCACAACAAGGCACTGAAGGGTGAGCTGGAGAAGGTGGGCTACAACAAATACCGGCGCACCTTCACTCCGCTGGAAGTGAAAGTGCTGGTGAAGTATCTGGGAGAACCCTGACAGGATGCCGGCCGGAAATAGGGAAGCCGTGTAAAGAAAACGCCAATATATGTAAAGCCCCGTAACAATATATGTTGTCATGCACAACAATATATGTTACGGGGCTTCTCTCTTCTCCTCGAATACCGGTTACTGATATAGCTGGATGTCCACTACCTCATATTCGGTCGTCTCCTGCTCGTTGGTCCGTGTACCGAATCCGTACTTTTCCAGTGCCTGCACCAGTACCAGCTGGGTGTGCGGGTTCACCTGCACCTTCCCGAATATGCTGAGCTTGGTCAGTATGACGCTGGCAGGGAGCCACTTTGTCTGCAGGTCCTCGGGCAGCGGTTTGCGGAAGAAGACGAAGAGGTTCTCCTCCACGGGGTCTTTCATGCGGTGCCGTTCGTTGTGCTTGTTCAACTGTTCTATCTCCTCGCCCTCGTACCAGTATCTGAATCCGCCTTTCAGCAGGGCGAGCGCCTGGGCGTAGATACCGGGATGGTTCACCGGGGTGTGGTAGTCTATGCCGGTGATGGTGATGGGGAGGAAACGCCGGTTTCCGCCGATGTCCTGCAGGCACTGCCGGTTGTTGGTGCTCGCGATGAAGGAGCAGTGGCGGGGCAGGGTGAAGGCTTCGATGTCGTAGGCCTTGCGCTGCGTCACGTTGTCCTGCGCGATGATTCGCTTCAATGCTGCCAGCTCGCCGGGCTTCACGCCTTCGAACTCCTCCATGTTGATGATGATTCGCGTGGCGAGCAGGCGGGCATCGTCCTTGTTGCTCGGGTCTATTATGCCGTTGTAGAAGTACTCTTTCCACTCGGGCGGCAGCAGGCGCCGAATCCAGCTGCTCTTTCCCTTTCCCTGCTCGCTGTAGAGGATGATGACGAGCTGGTTCATGTCCTCGTCGCTCAGTGCGCAGGCCACCAGGCCCACTATCCACCGTTTGAAGCCCTTCTGCCATAGCTCCCGGTTCTCGGTCGTCAGGGTGTCGGCAAGTTGGGCGATGTAGTCCGTCCCGTCCCAGGGGGGAAGCGCGTACAGATAGTCGGTGTAGGGGTTGAACTCCTTGGCGTAGTTGGAGTCTATCACGGCTCTGAGGAAATTCTGGTAGCAGGAGATGCCGGCCATCTGCAGGTCTACGAACATGGTGTTGTAGTCCTTTCCGCGCATGGGGCGGTAACCTTTTCCGGCATCTGCCGACGGGGTGTAGGGCATGAATTCGAGGCGGTCCAGGATGAGGTTCCTGCGGATGCCGTAGTGCTCTTCCAGAAAGCTCATCACTTGGTTGATGACGGGCTTTTTCTCTTCCTTCTTTGTGGCGGCTTCGCTGGTCTTGTCGGTATAGATGTAGGCATTGTGCAGGGGGGATTCCACGTCGGGGTACTCTTGTCCGAACTCGTTTTTCGCCAGTCTGATGGCTGTCTGCTCGTCCAGGCCCTTGCTGTAGCATTTGTTGCCCAGGGCGAAGAGGAAGTTGTCGCGGTTGCCTGCCCGGAACCTGGTGGTGCGCTTCACGGCGGTCACGGCTTGGGAGAATATCAGCTTCTCCCAAGGCTTTGCGTCCTGCGGCGTGGCGGCAACGGAGGCGGGGAGGGGGTGTACCGTTTCGGCAGCCGTCCTCTTCTTGCCGCTTTCCTTCTTCGCAGGCGGGATGATGCGTGCCGGCAACGGGGAAATCTGTTCCAGCAGTGCGGCATTGATATAGGCATGCGGGTCGAAGGACATGAAGTATCCCCGCGAAATGTCCTTTCCGCTTCCGTCCACCTCTACTCCGAGAAGGGCCTCGTAGTGCTCTTTGGCGGCGCTGTACAGCTTCAGGTGTATCTCCTCGAGCGTGGCGTAGGTCACCTCGCCCTGCCGGAGACGGTCATACAGACGCCGGGTGTATTCCGTCTGCATGAAGACGAACAGCTTGTAGCCGTGCCTTTTGGGGGAGAGGAAACTGCCCAGGGTGTGCGGGTCTTCGTTGATGAGGGTCCGGGTCTGCTCCAACTGTCCTTCTTCCAGGTCGTCGATGTCGAGCGTGATGACGGGGTTGTAGCGGGTGATGCTCGGTGCGAGCCTTCTTTCCCGGTAGTTGGCCGTGAGGGTCCTGAAGGGAAGCTGCTTCTTGACGTGGTTGGCTTCCTCCACCTTTCCCTGTGCCACGAGGCTGGCGATTTTGATGATTAACTTGGCATGCTTGCCGTTTCTTATGTCAGCCATGTCCTGCGTGAAGGTTGTCTCCCCGCTGACGGCGCTGAAACCACGGTAGGTGGTAACTGGAATGTTTTCCATTCTACTTGTATTAAGTTTGCCTTATTGGCGGCGCAAAGATGCCGCTTATTTCCTTAGGAAGCAAAAACGGCCATCCGCAGTGGGATAGGACTTTTTGTTTTTAACTGATTGATTTTCAGTGTTAGTTTTTACGAAAATTGCGAAATCCTACATAGAAGACTACATGGAGGTCGTAATCAAGCCCAAAAACTACGAATGCAAAGGTAAATAAAACTTTTGAAAGTAAAGTGCTGAAATCAAGCATCTTTCGAAGATGCATTGTGAATAAACTAAGGTGGCGTATGAGAGAACTACAAGGTTCACTACATACGCCACTTTTGTATATTATTGGTTCTAATTAGTTTAGTTTATTTGTATCTAATTGAAGGTGTATAGGAGTCACCTATATATTATTTATATTTAGTGGAGATCGGTTTTATGAGAATATCAATATGTTGGTTATTCAATATATGTTCCATTGCTTTATAGATTGCCATCTTCTCAATCCCGGCGATCTTGAGCGCCTCCATTTTAATCGAGTTCTCCAACAACAATAGATAGTCTTGTTCACGAATCTCTACAACTCGTGTAGAATGCGTCTTCAACTTTGCCATACCTATTTATATATTTAGAGATTACTTATTTCCGAAGTCCGCAGGTGTCTCTCCCCACTCGCGATTATCCCAATGGAGTACCTGAATATCGTCTATTTTAGCCGCCATAACTTTGAGGAATATTTCGGCTAATTGTAGCTGCTCACAGCGTCGGGATGACGCGGTTTGCTTATTACGATACCAAGTGATTGCGGTAATGCTATCTGAGTAGATAATACGAGGTGCTTCGGGGTGTCTGAGGATATATTTGACAGCCTCTATGATGGCGAGAAACTCTCCGATATTATTCGTTTTGTTGCCTATCGAATGGTTGAAGAGTTCCAATCCAGAAGAGAGGTCAACCGCTCTGTAGCGTGTCAACCTCTCCTTCGTGGAATGTGCGCCGTCAGTGGCTATTCCTACTGTTGGGCGCATCATTTGTGACCACCTCCTATGTAACGCTTGCCGGTGTAGATATACCCGTCCTGCTCGAATCGGCGTATTAACTCCTGGGCCTGCTTAATGAAGTCGGCTATCACCTCCTCGTGGTTCTCGATGTCCTTGCGTTCTTTGAGGACAGGGAGCACTCCATCGAGTGTTCGGCTCATTGCACTTTTGCCGTCCTTCGGGTCGAGATAGATGGTCTTGTTGCCAAATGACACTGTAACCTTGTACAGCGTTTTGGGAACGATTATGGTCTCTACTGTCGCAGGAAACTGTACGGGTGTGGCGGCAACTACCACATATCCCTTAGCCTTGTGCATAGGCTTCAATTCAACCGAATAGAGAACATTTGGCTCGATTGTACCTTTCAGATCCTCTGCCAGGACACACATCTGCTTGCCATATCTTGAGTCTTCCCTGACTCCTTTCAATTGACGAGTTTTTGAGTGACGGGAAACAAAGCCTATCAGCTCTCCCGTTCTTTCCGATTTCGCAAACTTAATCTGCGACTTCTCCGATGTCATTTTACTTGTCTACCATATTCAATCTATTTCAATCAATTTACAAACTTGGTTACTCGATCACGCTAAATGGAGTACAAATATACATTTATTTTGCTTGTCCACCAAGTGTTTTAATCGTTAATTTTCAGCGTGTTACGATGGATTGTGAATAGAGAAAATGAGTCATCAGAATAGTCGTTCATCTTCCGTGAAATGGCTAAAACGCTCGTCATTATCAGAGACTTGCAACAAGTGCCGACACTTCCAATAGCGATAAATTTTTCCGCCGTTTGGTACATAGACATTTATGTCGTGAAAATTTAGGTATTGGTTGCCTTGTTCTGTTCCAAAATTCATCCAAGTAGCACAATTCTGTAGGTTCGGGTTGGGTTGAACATAGAAGTTCATCTTCTCCTTACCTGCGACAAATATATTATGAATACGCAGATCATTGTCTATCGGGAATCGATAAGCATAGAGAGCGAAGTCGCATATATCCGTATTGAGCAGACTTCCTCCAAAGTGCTTTGGTGCTTCAACCTTCAACCTATCAAATTGTCTTCGGATATGAGGCCGTCCTCGTATCTCTTCATACTTCTCATTGGTCACGGCCTCTGATGTGGCATACACCACCCTGAAACCATTGTTTGTGCAGTCCAGCACCATTACATGCTCCACAATGTTACCACTCTTATTGATGCTCTCCTCTGTTAGGTCGGGAGGTTTTGTAACGCAGCACTTCACTAAACCTGCGATAGCTACTATGAGCATTAGGATACCCCAAGGTCCGATGGCTGATGCAACGAATACTGCATTGTCAGCCTTCTGTTTGAAATCTTTCATAGCTATCTTGTTTTGATACCTCTCCGCTCAAACTCTCGGCGTAAAGTATTGACCAACTGTGTAATATCAACCACCTCACAGCTCTCGCCACAAGGTTTGCCGTGGAATAGCGGCGTGTATAACAACTTAAAGTCATCGTCAATGGAGAAACCTCCTATGAGTACGATTCCTGCCTTAATGCGGTAGTATTCACCGTACATTGAGTACTTGTCCGTGGTCTTTGCAAACCCATACTCCGGAAGTAAATCCACCAATGCATCAAGTATAGGTCTTATAACCTCTTTGAGGAAGTTGGGAGATTCCAACTCTCCCTTTTTCTTCCCCTTCTTTGGAGGATTCTCCGCCACCTGTTCGGCGTAGGCAAAGAATCGCTCTTTGTAATCTTGTGTCAGTTTCTGAATATCCATATCCAATCTCTTAAGTGTTACTATCCAACCACTCCTGGAGTGTCATCGAGTCCTCAAATCCGTACTCGTCAATCTCCACAAAACCATCAGGTCCCATTTCGATTACTTCCTTCGAGAGGATTGTTCCTGCGTGGTTTACAATTACACGGGGCTCTATGGTGGCGAACTCGCCTCCGGTATCCGACTCACGAATATCGTAGGCGTGAATTCCCTCTGGAACGATGTCTCGGTTAATACGGAGGCAGGTAAACAACACCTCTCTGTCGTTTACAGTCATCACCTCAAATGTCTCGCTATACAACTCTTCTTTTGTCTTCATATCTTGTTACGCTATCTATAATTGTACGCCTTGTTAAACTCTGTGAGGTTGTCGGCAAACAGTTCCTCTCTATTCCACTGGGTATCTACGAATGCCTCGATGATACTCTCCGGAGCCTTGGTGTTGGTTCTGAGGTAGTCAATGGCATTTCTGCGCCACTCTTTATGGCAGATGTGCGTGTACTTCTCCCACACCTCGATAAGCGACTTATTGATAATCTCGCTCACGCCGTATGGTTCATCTGTGGCGGTACCAATCTCACGCATACAGCACTCCTCGCTCTCGAATATCTCTTTGAGCATACACTCGGCCAGTCGCTGATGCTCCTCGCCATTCTCATCTTCGGGGTACTCGATAACTGTTACTTTCATAGGCAGCCAATTCTCTGGCTGGTGATTTGCTGCGACAAACACGATGCTGTCTACTAACTTTCTTTGGAGTTCTCGCTCCTGTTCTCTTGGTTTCATACTGCTATTTGAATTTTACCTTGTTTGAATAATTGTTGTTTGTATTGGCGATGCTCTCGCACAGTTTCGGCCCACTTTTTCTTATCGGGCTTGTACATTCCCTTCGCCTTGCTACGCTTGAGTCGGTGGCGTGATGCCTCCATCTTGTCGGGGTCTATGAGGAATGTTATCAGTCTACGGCTCACACCATACTCTCGTGCCAACTGTCGCTGGCTCACATCTTCGGTGTGGTAACGGTGGTATATCTCCGCACGCTGCTTGGGCGTTAGTTTCTGTCGGCGGTCATACTCTGTACCGCTGATGGATATCTTCTCACTCTTGTATGGCATAGGCTACTCGTTTTGGGGGTTCAGTCCTTGCTCGTTGCAGCAGTCGTTGTACCAACTGAGCAGCGTGTCGAGCCATTCGATGTTAATCTCCGTGAGGTGTCTGTCGGTAAACACCTCGCCCGTCTCGTCGTTGATAAGCGTGCAACTGCCGTCGTTTCTCAGTTCCGTCATACGGTAGCGAGTGAATACAGGATAGTCTCCCTCTTCCTCGACATAGACAATGTGTGGCAACCAACCATCGGGTCGGTGTGGCAGAGCTTTGAGTGTGTTCACATACTCTGCCGATAGGTCGTAAAGTCTCTGTTGTAGCATAGTTAAAGCAGTTCGTCTTCAAATGAGTGAATATCTGTTATCACAAAGTCCTCCGAGCCCTTCTCGGTCATCGACTGAAGGTCTCGCACGGAGTTGCAGTAGAAGAATATCTTGTCGTCCTCACTCTCGACTACATCGCACGATAGTTTGAAGACAACATCGCAGGTGTCGTGGTCATCTTGCCACTCAATCTCACAATTAGCGTAGCGTGGCTCGTGTCCGTGCTCCTCGCAGAACTCGACAAACGAGCTCTCCATCTTCTGTTGTAAGGCACTGATCTTCTCCATCGCTACTCATCTATCATTTCTACCATAATATCGTAGAGCTCTAAGACATCAAGGGAGTTCACAGGAACATTTCTCTCTATACCTAGATTCTCGTACTCCAAGTGTGCTGTAAGTTCTCCCTCGATTATTTCGAGCGCCACAACCTCGCACTTATCTCCATCCTCATCGTGGAATGTGAACGAGTGCCCATCAGGGTGCTCCATTCGCTGCTCATCGTACTTTGATACGGTCTCACGCATCATCTTGAGCATATCCTGACGCAGGTCCTGCATAGCATCCTGCATTGCCTGCACCTTGTGAATCTCCTCGGGAGATAGCGGACAAAGGAGGTCCAACTCCTCAGCATTTACCTCTGCTTCGCTATGTCCATCACCAATGAGAATAATGCGGTCATCGTAATCCTCTACATCCTCGTCAGTGTAGTTCTGGTACTTCTCTTCGTGTGCATCGAGGACTGTATATTCGCCCGATGTCTCACCGGCAGGGTCATTCCAATAGACTCGCTGTCCATTCTTGAATTTTCTCATGTTATTGTCTTATTTTAGTCGTTAATTCCGCAGATCTCGGTCTGCATTTCGTAGTCTTTGTAGTTCTGAAACTCGTAGTCAAGGTTGCTGACCACATCCTGTGCCTCGTCATCGGTTATCTCCTCCACATTGGGGTTGAAGATATCCACGCGCACGGTCAGGTAGATTGTCTTTGAAGCTGGCATACTATTCGATTTTTAGGATTTCACAAATGTTGTCACGGATACCGAGCAACCAATCAATGTTATTTGTTGCGAGTGTTGTCTCGCTGGCATAGATTGTCGAGTGCTCGTCTTCCTGGTTGTCATAGACCTTCAGGTACCAGTCGCCATCCTCACAGATACCTATGGCGGTAACTTGTTTCTCGTACCACGCATCGTAACGATGGCAGTAGTCTACCACATAGGTCGGAGACTGGGAGTCCTCGTCAAACTCCAACTGTAGTTCGGTGATGTTTCTCTCTTTGAGGAGCGATACGATCTCCTCCTGCAATGCTTTACGCAGGGCGTTTACCTCCTGCCAACTGATTTTCTTTGTCATATGCTGTTATGTTTGTTGTTTAAGAGTAGGTGTAGAAAACTCTCTTGGGGTGAAGAAATCACCTCAAAAAAGTAAAAAAATGACCGCCACGGCGTTTGTAAAACCGTGACGGTCGGTCATCATTATGGCGTGTGATGAACAATTATTCTTCGTCTATGTCCTCGTAGTACGGGACATTATGTCTACATACGGCGGCCTCCATCTCCTCCCACCACACCTCACTGTGGCGGTCATTTCCCATATCTATTTGTTCCTCTTCATCGAGGCGAAGTCGCTCACGGGTATCTAACTCCGTCTGACGAACAATCTCCTCCATCTGCTCGTCTGTTACATCGTAAGTATAGAACGGAGCAGGTAAAGATTCCAGTTCGCCACGGGATAGTTCGGACTGCCCGTATTTAAAAACCTTATCATAGAATGCCTGCTCCTGTGGAGGTCGTTCAGGCTCAGGCTCAGGCATATCATCAAGATACTCAGAGGTACAGTAGTAATTGACTTCTCTACCTTGTGTCTGCCGCATCTCCTCAAATTGTTTCAGATCATCACTCCGGAGTCCGAACTCCTTCTTCTTGCGACGCATATATGTCATCACATTCTCAAAAGAGGTAAATGGAGCAATCAAGGTCAATGAAGATGTGCTCAGCCACGCATCACCCTCATACAGCAAATACACTTGAGGACGATTGTGGTAAAGCATATCCTTATGCTCCTTGTAGTCATAGAGAGCATTATCCATACTTCCGAATGCTGCGATAATCTTATCCTTGATGTCTATTTCGCAGTGCATATCAGTATATTTCTGTTCAACGAACTCCACAAACTGCTTGTCATTCAATGCTGATACAGCCTCTTTATCGTACATAGATAAGGCAATATCTACTCCAAAGAAATCTTCCGCTGTCAATATGTGCTCTTCTGCATTATACTCGTTCTCTACTTGGCAGACTGCCATCTCGGGAGTCTCTGCGTCTACTTCAATAGTTCTGCGCAGAGTCTCTTCTATGGTTACTTTATACTTCTCCATATTATATCACTTTAATCTTTTTGAGTTCTCGTTTGTAGTAGGTAAGCGATGGCTTCGGTCCAATCTCACGGACTATCTGACGCATCTGCTGTACGGTATATGCCTGGCTCATATCGAGGTTGTAATCCTCGGCGAAGGCGGTCATGCCTGCATAGCAGAATCCATATTTATTGTGCAACTCATCTGCGGTGTAGGATACAGGCTCCTCACCGATGTCGGCGGGTACTGCCATACCCTTAATCTTGTAGAGCATCCCTTCGAGGAGTGTCGCGCAGTTGTCGCTGTGATATGTGAGGTCTCGGCGGCGGGCACAGTAGCCGATTGTTTCGCCGAGGAAGGTATTGCGGAATATCTCTGTACGCTTGATGTCCTTGATTTTCTCCACACCATGGTAGCCTAATGCCTGCACAGCACGCAACGACTTATCTACCTTCGGCTTCTCGAAGAGAGGATCATTCTCCGCCACAATCTTCTCGAGCCAAGTACGGTGGAAGGTGCTCACACCGCACTCGAAGACTCGTGAGGGTTTGCAGTAGCGCGACTCTGCACGGGTCATAATCAGGCGTGCAGTATTTGGGTTATACTTATCCGTGTAGTAGAAACCAATATAGGTATTTCCAATCTTGCAGTAGGTATAATCCTCGTGGTTGTTTTTGAGGGTGAGCAGCGGACGCTCACCGCCGTAGAATTTCTCCGAGAGTCCTGTCTGTTTGACAAACTCGGAGATAAAGTGCTTCGGCACCCAGCAATTGTAGTAGTTCTCACGATATACTCTCTTTGCCATCTCGGGCGTAATAAATCGCTTGGCAAAGTAGCGTATATTGTAGGTGTTGTATTCGAATGCCGCCTGCGTATTCTTCGGTGATTGAAATTCGAGAGGCATCTGCTCGAACCAACTATATGTTCGACAATTCTCCTCACAGTACTCCACAAATCGCTTTGTCCACACCTTGTCGGGAAACTTCGGACAGCTGCCACCACGCCTTACATAAGCCCTGCATACTTCTGTTGTGAGCAATCGTCTATCCTTGCTTTTCTCTATGTCAATAAAATCGTTGCCATCATTTTTGTCGCTTTCGAGTGCAAGAATCAGTCGTTTTGAGGTGCGGAACTCGTCAGGCAGTCGTCTGTAGAGGTATGCGTACTTTCGTATGAGCTGGTCAGCAAGACGGTCATCCAATAGATGGATATAGTCTCGGAACATATACTCACTGCACACCTGGTTGTTGTCATACTCGGAGAAGAGAGCTGCATAGAGAGTTTCGTATGAGATATATTTCTTGGGCACCATCGACAGGTCTCGCTTAGCGACATACTGATAGAACTGCTTATCTTGGAACTTTGCAGGCGTAACCTTTATGGTGCGACTCACATTAAGAGAGGAGCATTGGAGCATCTGAATATACAGACTTTTGGTTTTTACCGATTGGGGCAATAACTTGAGTATAATTTCAAGACGCATTATCGCTGAATTGTAGTCGATATAACGATAATCACCTGTCTGGGCAATCATCGCATCTATTGCCAACTCTGCATCCCAGATGTTGGCTGGAATTGTAGTGAGCACATCGAAGTCCCCTGAGCAATTCTTCATAACCTTTTGTGCCATCTCTCGTGTGATGATATGCGATGGCACCGAGTGGATATTGCGGTAGTTCTTATCTACGGCATGGCCACACACAAGCTCCGTGCGCAACTCCTCGGGGATATGTTTCAGGCTGAAACAGTGCCAACTATGGCTACTGTTGTTTAAGATACGCTCAATAATATCTGCGGTCAGCATTCGCTGAGGAATGTATGATAAGATCTCAACATCAGTACACTTTGTTGCCTCTTCAATCATTTCAGGTGTTATGAGTTCCTCTGGCATATGTTCCAATGCCAACTTAATACTTTTATACATACTTCTCCTCCTTCAATCTTGATGGTTTAACAATCTTTACTAATCTGAAATACTTATAGACATAGAGAATAACCTTCTCACGCTCGGCGAACTCCTCAATCTCCTCCCAGCGGGTAAGGTTGTGCACCTTGGCAAAGCCGGCATTTGCATTGTGGTAGACGGTCAGATGTCTGATAGTATTTTTTACGGGCTTTATGAAGTAATCCTCAAGGGGGATGCGTTCCTCGCCCGATAGATACCACCACTTACCATCAGCAAAGAGGAAGCAATCCTCGGCGTAACTCTTAAATAGTTCCACGCTGTCTGCCGTGCGTGGCAGGTGCGTATTATCCCTACGCCCATCACGGATAGCCCCGAAGCAGTGTATCTCATCACGGCAGTCTATCCATTTGCCGTAAGGTGAAGGACCCAAGCGGTGAATATCACCCAGAGCGATGAGTGCATCCACACGCTCCTCATTGGGATAAAATCGTTTGAGGACTCTGAGGAATCGTTCCGAGAGCTCCTCATTTGTCACTTTGATATGTCGAACAGTGCCGTTCGCGAGTAGTTTTCCAATCTGTATGCTCATAATGTTGAAGTCTTGTAGTTAAAGAGTAGCCGAGCAGCACCCCAAAGGAGTGTCTGCCCGGCAGAAATTATATGTGGATTGACATAAAGACCTTGTCGATGTCCTCCTGTGCCAATCCGATGTAACGCCTCGTGGTCTCAATGGTCGAGTGCTTGAATATCTGGTTCAGCAGCACCAGAGCCTCTGGGGAGCGTTTCATAAGTTCGTAAACATACCTGCCGAATGTCTTGCGGAAGGTATGAGTTGAGAATGCTCGAATCTTCATTCGATACTTTGCCTTGAAGACCTTGAGCTGACGGTTGATGTGTACTATCGTGTAGGGCTCACCTGTTCGTGGGTTATATAGTATCAGACTATCCACATCAGGACAACCCGACAGCTCGTACAGGTGCTGTGTCTTCTGTCGCACATCATCACTAAACTTAACCATACGGCTCTTCTTTGTCTTCTTCTCTATGCGGACGAGTTCTGTGCGGTTAAGCACATCTCGCCAGCGCAGTGTCCGCACATCCGAACATCGGAAGGCGGTGCAGAACGAGAGCCAACAGTACGCCTCCCACATATACTGGCCATCGGCTTCAAGATTGTTTATGAGTTTGTAAAATTCGGCTATGGGAAGGTAGTCGGCTGTCGTGAGTTGTCCTTTGATGCGTGTCATATTATGCTGTTGCTATGTTTTCTGAAAGCAGCAACTCAGCCAGCGCTCCATTCTGCGGAATCATCGCAGGGATATCGGTGCGCCCTGGCTTATAGAGTTCAGTTGCCACATTGTAGACGTCCCAGAGGGTTATCTTGCCCTTCTCGAGGTTGAGTTTGAGGAGGTCTTCGGTAAATACCGATATTTGTCCCTGATTGAGCGGATAGGTATCCACCTGCGAGGATAGTCGCTTGTCGGCGCTGTCGTGTGATACACGGATGGCTGTGAGAAGACCAATGAAGGCGTACAGTTCCGTAGGCGATACGGTCTTTGACTTGAGTCGCTTGATACGCTCACGGTCCTCGGTCATATTGGTGTGGAAGTTAGAGAGCCACTCATCTACGCGATTGAAGAGTTCCTCCGTCGTTACCTTATCACGACCATAGTTTGCCACGCTGCGCTCCGGTGAGAGAATACACTGGTTGTGGCATATCTTGACGCAGGGACCGATGGCCGCCTGAATGCCATCCTGATGGAACGCCACGACAAGTGTTGTGGTGAGTTCGTCTGTCTCCCAGTCGTTGATGCGGATTGTGGTGTAGATGCGGCGCAGGATATGTGCCTCGACAGCCTGTACACCAAACTCGCGCTCCACCTGTGGCAGTACCACCACACCGGGCTGATTCTTGTTTTTGTTCTGTGCTGCGAAGATCTCCTCGACCTCGTAGTTCAGGTTGTGCTTCTCGCAGAGGTCGGCCATACGCTGAATGACCTCGTAGTGGTAGATACCTTTGACGGGCTGACCGTAGATGTCGTTTTCCTTGTGAGTACGACGCAGTGTGTCGAGACTCATTGTTTCGATGTTGTTCACCGAGAAATTGAACTGCGTAGGAGCAGTCATTACCATTTGATTTGCCATAATGATTTTGTGTTAAAAGGTTATTAAAAAAGCGGTAAGCAAATGCTCACCGCTCGGTTATCTGTCTACAAGATGTTTGTGTGTCTCGAAGTAGTGGCACATCGCCAACTCCGCTATGTTGTAGGAGAATATCTCGCACCACCAGTCGAGCAGATCGACATACTCATCCGAATTGCCATACTCCTCATCTACACCCTCCGGCACGATATGGTCGCCAACAAAGTCGCTGGCAAGCTCCATCACCGACTCGTGGTCGTAGGTGGCTATGTCGTCAATCTCTCGCTCCTTGATGTAGTCACGCACCTCCTTAGCGTGGTTGCGTGCCTCGTCGCTCTTGATGAGTGACATCTCACCGGTGAGCATATTGACGTGAATGCCGAGATGATATGCCGAGAAACCTCGCTCCATCATCTCCTCCTTGAATGGGTCTATCAGTGCTATCATACCTCCTTGTTTAGTAGTTTTACAGGAACCCAATATGCAGAGGAACCGAAGAGTTCCAATCCCTCGTCATCATTAATGAGCATACACTCCTCGTTGCCGATAAACTGTTGAGAAGCAGGCCACTCGACAGCACGATAGCACTTCTCTCGGTCAGGTGTTCTGCCGAATTGAAGCATATACTCATACTCAGGAACGAGCCTTGCTCCGTTATCCTCTCTGTCGAATACAGGATAGCCAATCTCCTCCTGCTCGAAGTAGGTGCCGTCATCGGGGAACTCCACCAAAGCATAGATGTTGTTGTCCCATTCCTGACCGCAGTTGGAGCATCGGTTGCACCCTGTGGTTACATTGAAGTAGACCAACTCCGACTCACACTTGGGACAGAAATCAACTCTTCGTTTGGGTATGCCCATTAGCTCTGCTATAATCTCCATACTATCCCAGTATAGCTGCTCGCAGTAGTCGTTCGCCATCTTGCGGGCAAGTTCCTGCATCTGCTCATCTGTGGCCTTGTCGGCATCGAAGCCTCGTGCAAGAAGGTCATCGCGGCATACCGAGGTAATCGGGAAGAAACCCTCGGCAAGCAACGCTTGTATTCGCTTCTCCTCATCTGTGGGGTTCTCAATGGCGTTGAAGTACGCCCTCACTGCTTCTAAAATTCTATTCATTGCTTTGCTCTTTTTTCTCTTGATACTTGATAAGTAAGGTGTGCATAGACCAGCCACACAGAGCCATCAGCATATCACCGCAGTTATCCTCACGGTATGCCTGAATAAGCTGGTGTGCCTTGTGTCGGTAGGTCTCCTCATCGGACTGTATCTCCGACATCACGACCTCCATAAATATCTCGCAGTTCTCCTCGGACGAGAGTATCTCATCCATTAACTCTTCTTCTTTGTCGTAGTTCATATTACTGTTGGTTTGTTCTTGTGTCATCTCTTTTAGCCAACGCTTCACATCCACCATATCCTCCTCCACGGTGTCGTTGTGCAGGCACGAGCACATACCGTCACCATCGTAGTAGACAAGCACAGGATGCTTCGTGGCAGGACAGTAGCGGATTAGAAGTTCATCCTTTTTAATTAGCTCGGTATCCTCGGGATTGCGCATCGTTGAAATAACCTTTGAGGAGCGCTCCAAGATGCTCTGCTCGGCAGCTGTGAGTGATTCCTTGCTACCCAGCAGTTGCTCAATGTCTTTAAGAAGTTGATAGACCATAGGCTACTCCTCGCTGTTATGCTCCTTGAAGATTGCTCGCTTCTCATCGTAGGATTTCGCCTTCCACCACTCATTGCAGGCATCAACAAAATCCTGATAGCCCTCTTCGGGCGAGAAATCATCCTGACGGTAGCCCGCAACCCTCTCCATAGTCGGGAAGTCGGCATCGCCCCACCAAGCCTCCAAACGCTCCACAAACTCCGTCTTCGTGCAGAAGTAGTTGTGAGCCTCGCACTCGTTGCACCAGTTATCATCACGATCAATGCCCGTCTCGCCGATGTACTGGTGGGTATTGGCATCTACCCACGCCTGTGTCTGAATCTCTGTCGAGCCGCACTCCTCGCACACAATCAAATCTCTCTCCTCCATATCAATACCACGATATTAGTACATACTCATTCTGCTGGTCGCTATCGTTGATGAGGCGGTCAAGCACCTTTGTGATGAACTCCTCGAGTGTCATCTCAATCTTTGTAAGGTATCTGTTTAACTCTTCCTCATTCTCCCGATACTTCTCGTCCTTGTCGATAAGCATCTGGCGAAGACGCTTGAGTTCCTCGCGCTCCACCTCGTAGTCATCGGTGTAGATGTCCTCGGCATTATTCTCAATCTCGAACATCGAGAAGATATCGTATAGGGCATCCTGCCCATCGCTACCAAACATACCACCGTAGCCGTATTGTACCTGGTAGGTTGTACCAAAGTGTAGTTGTCTGCTCATATCTTTTGTTATTGGTTAGTCAATGTCGTAGCCGATGAAGTTTTCATCGTTGATAAGTAGGTAGTAGTAGCCATTGCCACAGCCACGATACTCCTTGCTGAAGCCTGCATTAAGCACACGCTTACCCGAGGTGTCGCCCTCAATCTCGCAGGGCTCAACCCATAGCGAGCCATCGTAGCCACGGAAGTCGAAGCGCAAAGAGTAAAACTTTTTACCCTCACGCAGAGCATCACGGAATTGCTGCATAGTGAGCTCGCCGCACCATTTCTCCACGGCTTTGAGCGATATGACCTGACCATCGATGCGTGTTCCTGTGGTTAGACCGTTCTCGTATAGCGACTTTGTTGGGTCTGGATTGAGTGCCTTCTTGATATAGGGGCCTGTGAATGTCGCCTTGCTTGCCAGGCGCTGATACTTCAGCACCATCTGACGGTTAGCCTCCTCGGCACTCTTGGGAGCGTGGTCTGATGGATAAAACACCTTTTCGATGCTATTCCAATCCGTGAAGAGATAACCACATTTTCTCTTGTTCGGGGCAACGATGCCTATCTGATTCTGGTCGCGGTTGATGAACAGCCTGCGACGCTTACCGCCAATCTGCACATGGAGTGATGGCGGGTTTGCTGTATTGCGTAAATATTCTTCTGCTGCGTGCATAATTTCCTCCTTCCTATACGGCCAATGCCTGAATGAAATACTCCTCATAGTCGGCTTCGATGCCGAGGTTTGAGCAAGCCAACTCTATGTCGCTATGCTGCATATCGTTTACCTCGCGTAGTTCACGCAGATACCTGAGTTCATCATCGAGGTACTCTTGTGCTTGCTGCTCATCGCACGAACATCCGCCACATATCGCCTGAATAATTCCTATTGCCATAATGATTCTGATTTTTTAGTCTAACTCAAACTCGTCTTCATAGACGGTAATCTCCTTTCCACTCTCACAGATCCTCACGAGCCACTGATTACCGTAGGGCTCGATAAGTTCTATGCGGCGGTAGCCCAAGTATGGTACTTTGAGCGTCGCTATTGCACCTCTCTCCATTATGCTACCATCTCAAATTGCACACAGAACTGGAACTCGCTGATGAGGTTACCTACATAAGGCATCTTTACAGGGTCTTCACCATAAGGACAGAAGATGGTCTTTGCGTGTGTCTTGCAACGGATACCTTGCTCGCGGACCTTTGAGAGCAAATATGCTCTGCGTCGTAGTTGTTTCTTGCTCATAGTTGTAGTTTTTTGTTGAAAGATATGAATGCCATTCGGGGGCATTACTCTAATTGTTTGATGTAAGCGTCATACGGGAGGATGCCCAACAGCTAATCAAGCTGGGAGGGCATCGTATCCGCAGGACGGTAGTAAATGTGATGGCCCTTCATATCGAGGTTGCCAAAAGTTGCGGTATGATTGCCGACAGGGGGCATAACTCTAATCAGTAGATGTAACTCCTTGTGATGAACGCGCGAACCGGTTGATATACCGGTTCGCGGGTCGCTTGAACAAGGCCGTGCTAAATATGTCAGCCCATCAATACCTGCTTGCCAATCGTGTCGGGCTACTTCTTACGCCACTCGGCCATCTTGCGCTTGAGGTCAATGCCGTTGTCTTCGAGCATCTTCTTCAATACAGCCAATAGTCGCCAGCCATCGCCGTTGCGGTACATCTTAGCCTTGGTGGTGATGAACGCCAACGACTGGTATTTGTCCAGACGCTTACCGGCATCATCGTATGCCACACAGCCGTGGAAGCGGATGAGGTTCTGCATCGTGAAGAAGGCTCCCGAACCCTTGTAGGCATCAATCCACGCACTGCACTGAGGAGTCTTCCAGTGCATCTTGAGGCGCAGTGAGTTGAACTCTGCCACAGCCTCGTAGAGTTTTGCAGCACTCTTGGCACGACGGATAGCGTACATAGCACTCTCCAATGGGCGATAGAGTTTACTGTAGAGGTCAGATACGAAGATGTTCTTGCCGGCGATACGCTTATAAGGGACACCCTTGCACTTGCGTACCTTAATCATATCGACACGCTTCTTGAGGAGTCCGATATACTCGCTTGCCATCTTGGTCGCTACCTCGGCATTGAACCAGCGGTTGCGGTCTGCGAAGTTCTCAGGATCTCGGTGCTCCATCTTCATCTGTGCATAGAGCTCGTCGAGGAGCATCTTCCACTGATACTCGTAGCCCATACGGTGAATCATAGCGGTAACACCCATAGGCTGCTTGGTGCGATAGTCGAGGGCTGTCATCATATGGAACATCTGTGCCATAACCCAGCGGCGGAACAATCGAGGATTAGGCACCGTGCCCTGCTTGATGATAAGCTCGAAGAGCGGGTCATCGTCATCGAGGATTGTGAGCTTGCCATCTTTATTTGATGCTACGCACTCACCACCATTGGCACCCTGCATAGCGAAGAGGTGGCTCACATCTACGCCTGCATCTCGCAGCGCCTCGATACGCTCCTTGGCTGTCTTGGGCAGTTTCTTGGCAGGCTTAACCTCCTTGCCGACGACCTCAGCATACACAACACCGATACCGGCATCCTTACCAATCACCGTAGCAACCGTAGTAATAGTCTTGTCTGCGATTGCCAACTCTGCACCACACTCGGGGCAGAGAACTTTTGTCTCATTCTTTTTGCTCATAATTTATTTGTTGTTTGTGGGATTATTTCCCGGTTGAATCCATTGTTTGAGAATTACGAGGTCTTTGTCCTCCTTGCTCTGCCAGAACCATTTGCCCATACGCTCTTCGTTCCACTCCATTCCGAGCAGCACTTGGCAGAGGATGTATAGCTCAAGTTCTATCTGTGCGGGGTCTCGACGCTTGCCATAGAGCATATCCTCGTCCGAGAGTTCTCGCTCGGGCAATGCTCGGAAGTATTGGCGTGACTTGCTCTCGCTACGCTCCGAGGGCACAGAGTGCTTGTAGAAGGTATAAAGGCGTTCCACGGTGTAGAGGAAGTCATCAAGCGTTGCCAACGACATTCCCAACTCACCCTCGAACTCTCCGTTTGTGATAATCTTCTTGCCGTCAATCGTAAGGTTTCTCCTTTCGAGGTCAACCCTGAATTTTGCTCCGTCCTTAACGGCTTGAACGGACTCTTGATAGATGTTATTCATTTGCTTACTTGTTTTCGTGTTTAGCACTCTGAGCCTATGACGCATCGCTTTATAGGTCTGATAAATACAGTGGATTCTCGATCCTGAGACCTGACAATCTGCAGGTGTCAGGATCGAAGTAAGAGACTGTATTGTTGAACGAGGCTCCTTGTGCAGTTTTGGTTGCGTTACCTTATGGTCTTGTCAGGGCGGCACATATCTTTATCAAACTGATGTAAGCAGCACTGAATCTGATGGACCCTAAGTCATCTATCGTAATCGCAGGAGATGACTAAGGTTCCATCAGACTGCGAGGGCTGCTCAGTAAATTCCTGACCTCGACCATAAACCTTGTGCGAGGCGTTGCGTAACGGTGAAGAGGTGGCATATATCTCTATGTTGTTGATGTCTCCCGTCTGGGGAAGCCTAAGCAGCGGCGTCGTATAACAATCGGGATTACGACGCCGCAGCGGAGGCTTATTTAAGACGGGACAATGAACCCTCTCCCTCGATACGCTCCCTATGCCGGGCAGATTCTTATAGCAGTGGCACATAACTTTATTCTTTCGATCTATCCAGCGTGTAGCCAGCTCGGAGGAGTCTCGAAGGAGGTCAATCTGCCTCCTTCAAGACTCGGCGGAGCTGGGTTAGCACGCGGGATGTAAATATCTGCTCCTCGAATCTTTGCCGATGTGCTTCGGCATATTGCGAATGTCAGGCAACCGACACATTGCTTTACTTGATTGATAAATACAGGTGGTGCCAGAAGTTACATGGATTCACCTGGGGATAACCAGGTGAATATATCTCACTTCTGGCTGTATACCTGTATTATTAAACCTTTGCTCTTCATTCGCTTGTCGTGTGTTCGACTTGTGTTATAGTGATGCTACCAGCGTGTTATACACTGCACGGCTGGTGAGAAGTGCTTTCTGCATACAACCAATGGTCATATAGCCATCAATATCTCCGGGCATCTTCTCTCGGTTAGCCTTGACATTGCGACCTCGACCACGCACGATGCAGCCATCACACTTCGTAGCCACATAGCCCAAACCACCAACCTTACGCTTGCCCGTCTTCACGGCACGCAGGCAGTCCATAACAAACTTGTTGAGTTCGTCGATGTCGCTGCGAACATTGCACACGGGCAATATCTGAGTAGCCCAGCTATGCTCGCCATCACCCTTGTAGAGGTAGCGATTAACCGAGTTGATAGCCTTATGCAGTGATGTTCGGGGGTTGCGGATTGTGCGGCGTTCAATCTCACGCTGAAAGGTCTTGATACGACTCTGCGATAGAGAGATGTCCGAGCCCTTGATGCTATAGCCGAGGAACTTGAACCACTTGTCCGATGTGAGATACTCAACCTTCTTCGGATTGAGATGCATAGACTTCTCGGCGAGGCGGCTCTCCAAGATGGTCATTGCCTGATCATACTTCTCACCGATGTAGAGCATATCGTCCGAGTAGCGAGTGTAGAACTCACCCAGAGCGGTAAGCTTCGCATCGAGGTCGTAGAGCAATACATCTGCAAGCCAGCTTGCCACGGCACAGCCCTGTTTGAGTGATTGGAACTTGCGCTGCAACTTGTTATCCTCATCAAAGTAGAGGTCATTGTGGTAGTACTTGCGGAGTACATCGATGACTACGGAGTGTCCGTGCTTTGCCTCAACCTTATCGAAAGCCTCATCAATAAACATCAGAGGCACGCTGTCGAAGTACTTGCTGAGGTCTGCCTTCCAGCCGAGCGAGTTAGTTGTTGAATTATTGGCAATACGACTGCTCACCTCCTTAACAACCTTGCCACAGCCGATGCCTGTCTGATAGGATTTGCACGCAGGGTGCACCATCTCGGGCATAAGGTCAAACAGCAGGTCGTTGGCAATACTGAGGATGATGCGGTCGATAGGCTCGTTCACATAGACGGTGCGGAACTCACCGTTATCCTTGGGGATTTGTGCCGTGTGTGGCGGGGAAATCTCATACTCACCGTGCTTCATTGCACTCGCAATGGCAAGGCGGGTATGCTCACTTGCAAGGTGTATCAGCTGGTCTTTGCGGATATCCTTGCCTACACCTTTCGCAATGGCCTTCGTCCATCGGTCGAGGTCGAAGAACATCTCTAAAATCTTGTCTGCCATAATTATTAAATGTATGGTAATGAGTATTCACTCATAGGCTCTGCGATGGCTTTACACATCTTGTGCGATGCCTCGTTGCGTGGGTCTATGCGCCACGACTCGGCATTTGCCATCTTGCAGACACAGCTTCTGACCAATCGGAAGAAGTTCTGCTGCAATGTCCTATGCATATAAGGAATAGCCTCGGCGAAGCGGTCAGGGTTGAAGGAAAATGAATTAATTGCATCCTCCAATGCTCGTGCAGCCTTAAATTCTCGGCTATCTTCCAGATTTTCAGAGGGCTTGCCAAACTTTGCAATGTCCAACTGATTTTCTAAAACAATAATGGCGGCACTCATCATCGCCGCCATAACTTCTCCATCAACTCGGAGTATATTATCTTTGGACACGATTGTTATCTCGTTGCTACTATCCTTGAACTGCTCAAATTCTGTGAGCATACCTTTGATTTGCTGTATCTTCTCTTTGTCCATAGTCTATCTTATTAGTTCGTTTTCACATAGAAGCACATCACCCACGATGTAGTCAAGGGTGGTAAAATGTTGGTGGAAGATGCTGTCTGCCTGCTCGTTGTAAGGCAGGTCGAGCAACTTGCCCTCCTCGTTAAGGATCATAGATTGCTTGTCGTCGAGTTCTATAATCTCGACCATTCCGCCAACGGCAGCCTGCATCTCCTCAAGAGTGAAATACTCTCCATTGGCAGGGGTTGTGGCAGTACGTGTTCCGTCTGTTTTGATTATCTCAGCCATTTTTATTTACAGTTTTTATGTTCGTTACACAGTTCAATGAAGTATTTACGCTCGGCAAGGAGTCTGTCATACTTTTCCGGGTTCTCCTCACGGCGCATATCAGGCACACCCGCTGCAAAGTGCTCCACAAGCACACAGCCGCAGGTGTGGGTAATCTTTATTGAGGTACTCAGCACCTCAATCTTTGCACCCTCTTTGGGCACGGCATCACTCTCGATGATGCGTAGTTTATCTATCTGGCACATCACTTTCGGGGTTTAGGCAGCCACGCCGTATGTCGCTTGACACGGCGCAGCTGGTTGATTATATTCTCGAACAACTCTCTGGAATAGATGCGGTAGTGAAAGGCGGCAGAATACTCGCACACATTACCGTGAAAGTCCACATAATTTCTATCGGGGTCTATGCTGAAGAGTGAGCCCTGTACTTCGAGGGTGTAGTGGTTCTCACGCAGCCACTTGAAGAACTCGAAGATGTCGGGATAGCGTGAGTGGAAGGTGCAGTAGTCGTAGTGGTTCCGGCGCAGATTGAGAAGTCGCTCTGCCATCTCTCGGCGGTAGCGTCTATCGTCATACTTATTACCGCTATCAGAGGTAAGACTGCAAAGGAAGAGTTTTCTCTTGCCCAACTGAAAGTAGTATGGCGTGTGCATCACAATCCTATTGTGCCACCCGTTATGGTTGCGGAAAGGCTCACCCTTGATAATCTTCGGGTGTTGCTTCAACTTCTTGGCAAAGTGGTTTATCTCGGCATCTATATCCTCATCGCTGAGGCGTATGTCGCGCAGAGCCTTGAAGTATCTGTCGCCCAAACGGAAGCAGAGGTCGTACATCGTACCCGAATACGCCTCACCCACAAAGAAGCGGTTGCGACGCTGACGCTTGGGAGGTACACAGCCTAAAAGGTCGTAGTAACGCTCCTCCGTAATCTCCTCGAAGGATTGGCTGAGGGCTTTGTCGTAGCGTTTGAGCAACAGGGCTATGCGGTCAGGGGTTACGGTGATAAGGAATGGATTGTCATATCTATCACGCAGTTGCTCCAGAGTTTCCCCACCGTAATCGCTATGCACATCATCACGCATAGAGGTGACGATGACGCTATCAAAGTAGCGTGAGTCGATAACGAGTAACATAGCCTACAATGTTATGTTGAGCACTCTGCGGGCAGCTATCACAGCGTTCTGGGTGAGTTGTCGCTGCCACGCCTGATTACGAGGTGACCACTTGAAAGCGTTACTCTTGAGCTTGGTACGCATATCGCTGTCGGGAACAGCATCGAAGAGGATTTGCAGGCGGTCTTCGTCATAGTTATAGACGATAGTTCCACCCTCAAAAGCAATCTCCTTATTCTCTCTGTCTGCCTGCTGCTCCAACTTCTCACGCACCTTGCGCACCAACTCCGGCAGTTTGAATATGCCGTGGCGTGCTGTAACGATAGGCTTCTTCATCGTGGCGTTGAGTTCCTTGATGAGGGCAACAGCACGGTCGATAATCTCCACATTGCCATTGTTACAATGTGTGGCAAGTCGCCCATAGAGGTTGCCGACAATGAGTGAACGCATACAGGGCAGCGTACCATTGTCGATGCCTCGAATAGTTTCGGCAGTACTCTCAATATCAGTCTTGACCTTCAGCCACGCCTCCTCTGCAAACTCTTCGGGAGTCTTGTTGCGCTCTTGTTCCTTGCTGATGGTATCTAACGCACGCTTACGCCACTCCCGAAATGCTGTAACACTCTTCTCGTAACTGCTGAGAGCTTTGTCGTTGCGCTGGGTATTGAAGCGTGCTGGTCCCGTAATCATAGCACTCGCACAGCGGCTATTGGCAGAAATCATCGCCACAAAGTAGCGGATATAGTTCTCCTTGTATCGCTCACGCTGCTCCTCGGGCATAGCAGACAGGTCTTCGTACAACTCCTTCTCATAGGAAGCAATATCCGACTCGCCACGCTCTTCGGGTGAGAACGATGTGAGGTTGTAGGAGCGGCACGCCTGCTCGAAGTATGCCTCAAGGTATCCGGGGTGAGCAACCTCCACAACCTCCCAATCGGAAAAGGCAGCAGGTGCGAGGATCTTCTCCTCGGCAATATCTCCGATAAGGTGAGCATAGCTGCAATAGCCATACTTCTTACCTCTAAAATGAAATGCCACAGGCTGACTCTCTGCGGCATCTTTACGCCTAATCGTGAGCACACGATGGGCATTGACTTTGGTTAAGGTAATCGTTTCCATTTCTCTGATTTTTATGTTAATACTCTTTGTTCCTTGATGTCGAGGGCTGCAATCCACACCAAATACATCAGTGCATCGTGGCGGCTCTCAATAGTTGGGCTGTCGCACAGACAGCACACAGCATATCTGAGGTTCTCGAACGACACATCGGCAAACTGCTCGATGATGTAATCCTTACTTGCAATCTCATCGCACACATCATCGGCACTGCCCATTGCAGGCACGGCATCGATGTCCTCGGCTTTAAGCCCAATCTCTTTGTAGAGGTAGTCGAAATAGTAGTACTCCATAGCATTACACTTTTTCGGTAAAGGTGATGCGGGTTGCTCCGTCGTAGCCGAACTCTACTTTAAGACCAAAAGCTTCGGCATCGCAACTGATACTGCATATATCCCAGATTTCAAGACGCTGGGCACAGGTTATGACCGTATTGCTATCACTGATTTGTGGTTGCTTGTCTTTGAGTGAGGCACTGCCACAGATACCTCTCAGTATTATGCCTCGCTGATGTGTCGTTAGTGCCATACGCTAATCCTCCTCTATGCCATAAAGGTTCGACATTGTGCTACGCAGGGCATCACGAAAGCCATCGCTCTCGCCCCAATACTCCAGCAGTTCATCGGCAATGGTCTGCATCTCCTCGTCTGAGGGCATATCGCCGTCATAGCCGTACTCCTTAAGCAAGGCACGGCTGATGATTACACCTGTTACTTCATTGATTTTGTTGCCCATATCTATTCGGTTTAGTTCTGAATATCTTTACATAAATCTCTTCGTCTTCGTGTTTCTCGTTGTAGTCGCACACAGCCTGTTCAACCTCTTCAAAGTTGGTTACCTTGTAGCCCGTGATGTTTTCAATCTCCTTGAAGAACTCCTGCTCTTCGCCCTCTTCGTACTGATACTCCTCGCCACAATCGTAGGGAGTGATGGTGTATCGCTGAGGGAAGTATTCTCCGGCAGTGTCATTGGTGGCATAATATCCCATTCCAGGCTCCTCGGTAATGAAGTAGAATTCAAGGCTCGGATACTTCTCTTGCAAGAAGGTGACAACCTCGTCAGGGTCATTCCACGCAGTTTCGGTGTCGAAGCGCAATGCTCCATTGTCATCATCTTTTTGTAGGTCAAGCCACGCTCCTCGGCAGTAGATTGTGTTCCAATCGCCACCCAAGAGGGTTACAAGGTTACCGAGCCAACTCTTGCCGAAGCCATTTTCGACAAGCGACTCCTCACGCTCTTCGAGGGATAGCATCTTCTCGTAGAGGTCGCACACTTCTTTCTCTTCTCCCGTTACGACATAGGAGGTAAAGCACCAATTAGGCATAGTTCACTGTTTTGTTAAAGTATAGAGCCAATAGCCCCATAGCGGTTTTACATCTGTTGATTTTTTACGCATAGACCTTGCACCTGCGACTACACAGTTTGAGGGTGTCGGCAGAGAGCGGATAGGTCTTGTTTAGGTGGTCAGGGAAAGCCTCACGAAACATCAGTTCGGCGGTCAGATACTCCTTGCAGAGTTTTCTCCTGCGTCGTTTCTTGGCTGGGAGTGGCACTACGATTGCTCGCTTTTTGCGCTCCTTGGACATACGCCACTTGCCTCCGACAAAGACAGCTTGATACTCTCTCTGCAACTCATTGTTGCGGTATGCCGAGATTGATACGCACGGAACATCACCCAGAATGTTCTCACGGGCAAGGCGGTTAAGCGTATCTTCGGCACTCTTAAAACTGGCAAAGCACCCGAAATGGCGGGTGCGTTTTGCATTGAATACTTCTATCATTTTGCTTTGATTTAATTACTTGCAGACACTCCGAGTTGCAATCTCGGCATAGTATGTATTAGTGTCTAAAAAAGGGTGCGCATACAGTTCGGGCATAGTTATCCTCGCTATATGCGCACTCTCGGCAGTGTTCACTCCTCGTCATCGCAGTCAATGCCTGCTACGAGGTTGCAGATCTCTTGCAATGCAGACTCTATCTGCACCAAATCATCGATGTCGAAACAGATGGCATCATCATCACTTTCCCACACCTCACGGGCAATATGGATTGCTTCGTGTATGGCAGTGGCAGATGCTTCTAATGCCGTCTTCACATCGTCAATGGTATGCTGTCGCTTCACTGCTGGCATACCGCCGGCAAAGTTCTTCTCGCTACTCACGGTTACGATACCTTATGCCCGAAACAAAAAGAGCGCATTATCGGCATATAGACGATAACACGCTCTTCACGCAATTACGAAAATCTAACTATTGCAGACCTATTTCAGGCAGGTTGTCGGACAGTTACTCCACGGATTAAGCCGCTTTTTCGAGGTCTACGACTACAACCTCTTCAGCGGGCTTGGTGGCAGGTTTACGACCACGCTTGGCAGGGGCTTCTGCAGGCTCTGCCTCAACCTTTGCAAGGTTAGGGGCAAAGTTCATTGCATCACGGATTGCCTTGGCTGCTGCGTGGATAGTCTTGGCAAAATCTCTGCTCGACTTCTCAAGGTCTTTCTTGGTTGGCACAAGTCCAATGCGAGCCCACACACTATCCGTGAGGTCGTACTTTTTGATGCGATTGTTACGATTGTCGCAGATGATGATTTCTGCAGGAGTGGTGGCACGGAATTTCGAGCGGATACCGTCAGCATCCTCACGCAACTTTTTCTCCTCTGCAACCGTGTGCCAAATAGTGGCTACGAGGTTTTTAACTACACGGAAAATCTCATTGTCCGAGTTATCTGCAGGCTCGAAGTCCTTGCCCCGGAAATGTTGTGCTGTCTGCACCAATTCTCCGTCCTTGTTGGTTGAGTTGTAAACCAACATTACACCTGCAAACGCACTGAGGTTTGCATACTGCTCTTTGTTCAATTTTGAAGTTGCCATAATGATTTGAATTTTACAAACTCTGCGCAAAATTACGCATTGCGGGCACTCTCGGAGTCGAACCGAGAACCTTACACGCTATAGTGCAAAGTGTGGCAACCATACGCCACGCACCCAAAAATATGCCGTGCATTTCACCCTGCACGGCACATTTTTCGTAACTTTGTCGCACCTATAAGTGTACCCTATAATTGGCTATCCATCAGAGCATAGTGGTGGCATAAGTGCATCAGCACCGGTCTGCTCTGCGTGTCATCGCACAATCTCTGCTTACTCCAATTTCGGCAGAGTGTTTCTTTGGCACACCCCAGACCTTTTTCAGTCTGGCAGCAACACATTCGAGCGGTTGGCGGTTGGTGATTATGGGCATAACATTGGCAATACCCTTTTCTCAGGCTCCGTGCAGGGTGTTTTTCCTGCATAGTAACTTTTATCTCCGAGCGCACAAGGGCGCATTTATGGCATTATTCTGTTACCTCTCTTTTCTACACGGCTCTCGCACTCCCAAATTTGCGTGCTTTGCGTGTACGGACTATTTGCACAAATAGACCGCTCCAACTTGCTACATTGGTCTGTAGTCTTGCGTGGTGTGGTTATTTAACACCCTCTTTAATCGCTCCAAAGCGAACAAGCAATTTTCGTTTGTCCAAGCCACGAAAATAGGTTTCCCACAAAAGAGGCTTTTGTTTTCTCGCTCAAGGCGGTTTGGTTTGTCTGTTTCTTAAATCAAGATTTTAATTGTTATTTTTTCAGTTTATTTTTTCGTTTACTCTTTGCCGTTGTTGTTGGCGTTTGAGTACAGCACTATAGTAACACCGAATTTTCAAACTCCAAAACTTTTGCAAAAAAAATTTTTGTGATGGATAGCGATTTTAATTTTTGCTTGAGTATGGAACGCCCACGCGCGAGGGCTTGTCTTAAACCTTTGAAAATCAATCGCTTGTAAAAAGTTGAAAAATTTTTCATTTTTGCAAAAATCAATTTTTGCCCGTTTCAACATATATAAACAACTGAAACAAAGTATTTTACATTGATTATCAGGTAGTTACAAAGTCAATTCTTTTATATATAGGTGAAAATCAGCGAAAAAATAAATTTTTGTTTCAATTTGTTACTTTGATAGGCTTTTTTGTTCACTTTTGGACAAAGTAAACATTCTAAAACATTGATATTCAACGGTGTAAAAATTATAAAAAGAATTGGGAGGGTGTACACCCCGGTGCGGATTCAGTATCTCTCCTCGGGCCATTTTTCCAAGTCCCATTTTTGAGAAAGTGAACAAATAATTAGGATGCTATTTTCTGGGGTGTTCGAGTATATGATTGTGAATAGTGAATTTTGTTATATAATTCTGATTACCAGCAGACTAATCTAAACTAATGTATATAGACTTTTCACTCTTTGATTTTTTTGTTCACTTTGTAATCCTTTATATATTTTAGTCGAAACGCAGCCTCTGAGATGCTGATTTCACAACTGAAACAGGCGGATGTGAAGAATGATTATTTGTGCACTTTGTCTAGCAACTGATATAAATAATATGTCCGCGTGCGTGCGAGGCAGATGTGATGAACGCAGTGCAATACGGTCAGGCGCGAGGGGCGGCGTGGGTGATGGAAGGTTGTCTTGTGTGTTGGTGGTATATGTAGAAAGTTATTATTTAATAGTTTCACTATTATTATATGAATGCTGAGGCTTAGGGGATATTCTATATCCCCGCATAACTATAAATTCCCCAGTTCATCGGCAGACGGCGCAGTCCGTCTGTTATATTAAATCAAGGTCCTTTTTGTTACTTTTTCCTCCCAGGAAAAAGTTATTGTGTTATGTCTTGAGGCATATATAAACCTATATATGCCTTCTTATACTATATTATTATACTCATTGCAGTTTTCAGCAAACCCTTCAGCATGCAACTTGTTAAAAACAGCATATCTATTGTATAACTTAGCAAACCACGCAATTTGAGGCACAAAAAATGGCGGGAGTGTATGCTCCCACCACTTGAAAATTACATAGTTAATGCCAGCTTAATCATTAAAGAACTTAGCTACATCCTCCTCGGTTATTGACATCACGCTACGTTGTGTTTTTGTAAATGCCCAATCAGTAAACTTACGCAACTGCACATAACTCCACCGATTAGTAACGATATTAATTAACCTATCATAGGCCTGTATATCCCAAATATAGTCGTACATCCCGTCAATTGGAACACGCTTCAATAGTCCCATCCATTCTGCTTTTTCCACGCATTTCTCAAATGTATGTCTTCGCATACCTAAGCATCCTAGATGTTCCTTAGTTGGGCGGATAGTCTTATATCCCAGACTTCTCTGTGCGTTGAGATCTGCCATATAGACCATAAAGGCTGACTCTGGCAAGTCAAATGCCATCATCAGCCCTTTGTAAAACTTGTAAAAACCAGGTGCTTTCTTCACTTTCATTTTAATTCTGTGTTTGTAAATCTTGCTTCTCCTCTTTGAGGTAGAAGTGAATAATTTTACCATTGATCATAGGTTTGTAAACCTTGTAACCTAACGCCTTTGCGTGCTTACCTACCGATACACGGTTAGCGATTTTGCCAGTTGTTGCGACCAAGTGACGAGCCATCTCATCAAAAGTCATTTTGGATTTAAGTTGCATAGTACTTCTTGTTTTTATTAGTGAATAAATGTATATGTCACTTAAAGTATAGGGGCAACTAATATTAAAGGTTTACAAATAGGATAAATTAATCGAATCCGAACCGCGATTTTTGAGGAATTAACGGGTTAATACTAAATGTTCGCGGTTCAGACTTCGATTACTTAGGATAACATCAGTTCGGTAATCTCTTTGATGTATGACTCGTTTCGTTCATCCATCCACTCCTTGGCAACATTCCAGGACAGCGACTTCCCGAACTTGAAGTTCTCCTTGGTTATAGAGTGATGTGACAATCGCCCCTCGGTAGGTTTGAGCCCCAACTCGTGGAGTTCACACAACCCATCGTGAAAGAAGGTGCAATAGCCGTTATCTTCCTGCTTTGCTTGTATCATCAGTACTGGATAACCAATCTTTCCGAGAGCCATACCCACACACCAATGTGTCGCAGCAAGCCTATCTTTATACCCGGCTTTGATAAGTCGTAGTATATCTTCGGGAGTACCTAAGCAAGGTGTCTTACACTGTTGCTTGCACTTCTGGCACTTGCACTCAATGGGCCTGCGCCCCGTCTTACGCATTATACGCTGCAATGATGTCTCCATTATGCAAATTCGGGGTGTTTCTTGTTCCACAACTCGATGATCGACTCACGACCGATGTGTGTCCATCGCTTCACACTGCCAAAGGTGAACATCTTGCCTTGGGCATTCTCCCAAGTGTATGGCACATCGCACTGCCACGAACGGTATGCGGGTAGTACAACCCATTGTTTCTTCTGGTACTTGCAGATACCTTCCTCCATAAGAAACTTGTGCATATGTCGAGAGGATATGTTGAGTTCCTCTGCAATATGGGTACTCTTAAACCAATCTCTGTTCTCTATGAAGTCATCGTAGAATGCCGCCTTGGGAGCATACTCACGGATAATACCTCTCAACTCATCAATCATCTTGTTGGCTGTGTTGATATCTTCGGGCATAGGCTTACTAAGGCAAGGGATGTTGATGGTCTTAGGCTGTTTTCGCTTTTGAAGACGCTTTTGATACTTAACCTCGAAGATGGTGAGCTGCTCATCGCACCACTTCACCAAGGCGGAATCGGGGTCTGGATCTACCCAGCGAGCCAAGGCGGTAAGCAATGGTGCTTCAATCCAAGTAGCACCAATGCCACGACCACGAGAGGTCAATATCTGAAACTCGTATCTGTCGGTAATGTTGTTCTGCGCCAGTCTGCGGCGAAGATTGTCCGTAGCAGCAACACGCAACCAGTCGCTTGGGAAATGTCCATAGGGCTGAGTAATCTGTGTAGCATTTACCATCAGCTTGTCGCCGATGCGCCTAAATGTAACGGGCATATCTTCGTTGAACTTAACTGTTGTATCTACATAATGCTGAGCCTGCGTCTCGGCAGCTTCTATCTCAAAAATCTTATTACCAAACTCTTCCAGCTCATCGATTAAGTCTCGGGGTAAAATACTCTCCCTACGCACTAACTGAATAATGGTATGCATATCACTAGGACGGATAGCCCAATACTCTCTTCCATTACGGCGGAAGGTCATCTTCATTGCAGAAGGACAGAGATTGAGGATTGCCCCATCCTTCAATAGTTCGCGTTGCTTGATGATTTCGCACACATCGGCCATACAGATATACTGGTGGCCATAATAGTTCCTGGACACCTTAATGCTTGTGTCTCTGAACGGGACTGTTCTGTTTTCTCTCATAACTACTTCTTTTTGTTTTTCTCTTTCTTTTCTTTAATCTCTTTGCGTACTCGCTTTTTTGCCATCTCCCGCACGGTGTAGTAAACCCTTTCTTCACCACACAACTCGTCATAGTCTGCAAGAAGCAATGTCCCCAGGTCGGCAATCTCAATCTCCACCGTATCGTGAAGTTGTCTAAAGTAGAGTCCTCCGCTGGTTTTGTGCTTGCCAGTACAACAGGCATATATGGACTGCAAATTTCCTTTGGTCAGTTCAGCAGCACTATTTAGCGAGCGTGTGACGGCAATCAGGTTTTGTGCACCATTGAAGATCAGCACAACCTTAGGTCGTCTAAACTTGCTACGTCTCATAGGATTTTACACTTTTTGTTAATTCCTCAATAGTAAATCTACTTCCGGCAGCCATAATTAGCCAAGAATCTGAAACCGAGAACCCGTCTATAAGCAATTCTGACATACGCTCCAAAAGGAATGCAGCAAAGTCAGTTTCAACATAGACGACAAACAGAAGGGCCAGGCTTTCATCAATTAATATATGTCCCGAAGTCTCATCACGAATAACAAGATCCTCTTTATCGATGCTGTATGTATTTGACAGAGCCGTAATCCAATGATGGAATGCTATCCGAAACTCTTGTACACTGTGACGCCGCTCGTCTCCACGACTACGGATAAAGTGTGTAGCATCGAAATATGTGGGGCCGTTATTCGGTGATTCTCCGAAGAGAAGTTCGGGGAATTCCCTGTAACGAATTATTCTACAAGGAACCTTTTCAATCTTCATTTTATCTCTTCATTTGATATTAAAATTTATTGTCTAATCGTGTAATTTTTTGCAATTGCGGGTGTAAAGTTAATAATAATCAGGCATTTTCCATTCATTAAAAACCTTCTTTTTCGTTGATTATCAAGATGTTGCGAGAGTTTTCCTTATTCACAATAAATCTTTGTGGTTGGTTGTAAATTAGGCCGATATAGTCAAAATCGGTATTCACAATTTAACACCTAAAACTTTCTCAAAAATTTTTCTCTACTCTTTCAAAAAAGAGTGAAAATGACAACTTCGGACAGCACTTTTAACGGAGAATTGCTATCTAGCATCTTCCAAACATCGAAGAAAACCATACAAGAATATGTGCGAGAAATCGAGCGAAACAATCGTTATCGTTCGGTTCGTGGAGATATAGAATCCGGCTACATTCTCGATGACCGCTCCAAACTTATCGACCTCTATGATGCCTGCCTCCAGCAGGACGCTCACATACGCTCCGTAATCGAGACTTTGGAGAGCCAGATTCTCGGTGATAGGTATATGCTTGCTCGTATCAATGAGAAGGGAAAGTACATCAAAGATGTGCAGAACACCCAGAAGATTCAGGGCTCGCAGTTCGACAAGATCATCAAGGGCATCGTGGAGTCAAAACTATATGGATACACCTTGCTGGAGATTATGCCTACCATCGACCCGAAGACTGGGAAACTTGCAGAGGTAAACAGCATCGAGCGTCGTAATGTGCTCCCTGACCAGAAGGCAGTACTCAAGCGTCAAGGCATATGGGAGCCACATTGGGATTTGCGTAATCCTGCCTACCAGCGCAACTATGTGCTTATATCGTCAGGTGATCTCGGACTCTTCTCTGCCACTACGCCACTTATCCTTGCCAAGAAGTTTACCGTAGCTAACTATGTGAACTTCTCTCATACATACGGACAGCCCATCATCCACGGTAAGACTGTATCGGAGAGCAATGCAGACCGCAAGCGATTGGCTAATGAGATTGCTAATGCTGCACAGAACAAAGTCGTGGTAACGGGAATCGAGGATGAGGTCGATATCAAGACCTTCACGATGTCGAACTCGGAGAAGATCTACACGGGCCTTATCGAGTTTGTAAACAGCGAGGTTGCAAACCTTGTGCTGGGTTCAGAGTCAATGGCAGGTGGTATGCAGTCCTATGTGGGTTCAACGAAGGCACATCAGGATATCTTCCGTGAGCGTATCGAGGTCTATCGTCGATACATCGAAAACATAATGAACGAGGAGATTATACCTCGTCTTGTGGCTATGGGTTATATCCCGGCGGGTTTGGAGTTCAAATACTCTAACCGCATCGACATGAACAACGAAGACCGCATCAAACTTTACGAGCTTATCACGGATAAGTACGAAGTTTCAGCAGATGAGATTGAAAAGGAGTTCGGTATTAATGTAGGAAAGCAACTCAATGTGATGTCAGGCATTGGAGGCACGGGAGGTGTTACGCCTGGTGTGAGTCATAACGACCGAGGGATAATGTCTGATGAGGAGTACTACCGCCGCTACGGCAGACAACGAGGCTCACAAGTTGCAAATTTTCTTCTGGGAGCGAAGTCGTAGCCCAACTTCCGCTCCCTAATGTAGAGGCAAAAGGGCCAGAGAGTGAAACGCAGAGGGAGTATGAGGTCATTCTAGATCCTTTCCGCAGGCTTATCCATAACTGGGAAAACAGTGCCGAGCGTGAGGACATCATCGAGGACATCATTACCCATAGATGCTCGTTCCTAATAGACCGAGCATTGAGAGGTTTGGCGTTGGACTTTGATGAGGCATTAAGCATACTGCGTAATCATAACAACTTTACAACAGAGCGTGAGCGACAGCAACACGAAATACTCGTGGCCGCCATCGATAATCTCATTGACTTTGCTGCAGCCGAGGAAATGACGATGATAAGCGAACTACCCGAAGAGATTGATGAGGAGTCCTTGCTCGACTACGAAACAATCTGTGAGCAGTATAACCTCACTTATGCAGAGGCGGAGAATGAACAAGTCCTCTTTGCCGCAAAGATGGCTGCGTGGTGGATGGCTGTAAATGCCGAGTCGGTTATTACATATATGACGCAGGGGGACGAGCGCGTGCGCCCGTGGCATTTATCCCTCGAAGGTGTGTCGTACCGCAAGTCGGAGTTCCCGGCAGAGTTGATACCGCCCATCGAATGGGGATGCAGGTGCTATCTTATCGCCAATGGCTTTGCTGGAGTAAGAGCATCTTTGAGCATAGACAAGTGTCGCTCGATGGTTGATCCTGTTTTCCGCGAGAGCCTTGCAACGGGTGGCAGAATCTTTACCGATGCGCATCGCTACTTTGATACGCCACTACCTCAGTTTGCACAGAAGATTGTCAAACGCCTAAAATCGAAGTTCTATGAGCAAGATAACGATTGATCAGTTCTGTGCACAGTGGCGAAACGGTAACTACCGAATGTTAGGAAGCAAACTCTTCTACAATGCCCAGGACTTTGTAACGGCGGCGGGTGAATATGCCAAACAGCAGTTTCAATCCTCTTTTGAGAGAGGTGGTTTCAACGGCAGTAAATGGCCTGCCCGCACATCAAAGTGGGGAAAGAAATTCACCCATCCGACAATGATTGACACCGGCACGCTGTCAAGAAGCATCAAGGGAGAGCGTGGTCGTTCATTGGAGTTCGGTAAACTGCACGGCAAGGGAGGCTTTCGCCGTACCACTCACTACGACATCTGGACTACGGAGGTAAGTTCCTACATCCGTGGCAAACGAGGTAAGAAGCGAGGCAAGTATAAGAACTATGCTGCAGTGCATAACACAGACCCGAAGTTTGGACTTTACACCGTGAACCAATACTCAACACGCCGCCCTGTGCATCGTCAGTTTATCGGTTTCTCGCCCAACATTGAAGACCACATCAACGGCCTCGTAGATATGATTTTTGAAGGATTTCCGAAATGATAAAAGATAAGCATAACAAACCGCAGACTGAGGAGCCGACACCTCCCGTAGATAGTATTCCCGAAAAGGTGTCGGAGAACCCTTTTGTGAATATGTACGATGCTGTGCGTCGTGCCATCCTCACTGTGCGTGAAGACCCAGATAACTCGGCATCACCCCCTCTCTTTAAGACCATCGCTATCGACAACGGTCAATTCACTCGTCTTATCCGTAGCGAGAATTTGGAGTATGAGGTTGCCTTCCCTGCGGTCTTTATACACTTTGTAAATGTGCGTTACCTCGTTGCACAGCAGCGTATTGGTGAGGGACGAGCGACAATGCGTGTGCGTTTCATTCTCAATACGCTCAATAACTCAGATGCAGAGCGAGAGTGCGACCCCTTCATTGTCTTCCAGCGTCTCAATGTAGCAATACAAGATGCCAAGAATTATGAGCCGGCACTCAACGAGCGATGCAACCTCACATACTTTGATATGCCTCTTACCACCAATATGCTTCAAGCGTATTGGATAGACTATGAGGTATGGTTCCGTGAGTACTCGGCTTGGAAGTATCGCGACTGGGTAAAACGCTATCTTGTTATGCCGCCATTTACGCAGCATAGCGATGCTCCGCAGCACAACACCGATAACCACGGTCAGCACAGCACACCGACATACGATGAGGCAACAGGGTTTGAGCCGTCTGTTGAGGTTGAGGATAAAATTCCTGACGATGAATAAACCTTTTTATTTTAACACTACTACTCTTATCCAAAAGAGAGTCCAATGGATATCAATACACTTCAATATGTAGTCGGCGAGGTTAAGGCTGATGCCCCCGCTACAATTCGATTCTTCGGTAGCGTTACCGAGGAGAATACATCTCGCTTTAACGATGAGTTTGACTTCCTTGAGAATGTCATCCGTCCCTCGTGCATACGCGTACTTATTAATTCTGAAGGTGGCAGCGTGCTATACGGTATGTCTACATACTCGACCATCGCCAACTCAAAGGTCGATACAGAGTGTGTCATCGAGGGTGTGGCTGCATCTATGGCCTCAATCATCTGGGCAGCAGGCAAACGCTCACTTATGCGTGATTATGCAATCCTGATGATCCATAACCCGATGATGCCTTCGAGTAAGGATATGGATGTAGATACCAAGGAGATGGTTAAGGCATTCACCAAGCAGATTGAGACCATCTACCGCAAACGCTTCGGGCTTAAAGCCGAGCATGTACGAGCGATTATGGATGGCGAGGCAGGCAGAGACGGCACCTATTTCGATGCCCAGGCTGCTGTGAAGGCAGGTATTATCCCAGCAGAGAACATTATCCATACCTCAAAGCAACTCTGCGAGAAGGTGCATAGCGAGGTTGCCTCGATGACCGATACCACGGCAATTCAGGAGTTGATGAGCCGAGTTAGTGCAGAGAATAAACTTTTTGAAAACAACATTCCTATTCTTAAGCAAACAGTAAATGATATGGCTAACGAAAACAAAACACAAGGATTCGAGTTCGGGGCGATAGCAGCCTCACTCGGTATGAAGGACAGTGATGTCAAGGATGTAATGGCTCGCATCTCGGAGTTGGCGACCATTGAGTCCAAGTACAAGGAGTCTGAGAAGTCGCTCAGCGATGCCCAGACCATTATTGCAGGTAAGGAGGCAACGATCCAGAACTTGCAGAAGGAGCTCTCGGAGGCAACATCGAAACTCTCAACCTACGAGAAGAAGGAGAAGGAGGAGATGGCAGCCCGCATCGAGACGCTTGTCGAGGATGCAATCAACGCAGGCAAGATTGACCGTGAGGCTAAGGCCGAGTGGGTCAAGATGGCCGAAGCGAACCTCTCGCTTGCAGAGAGCACGCTCGCATCTATCCCTGCACGCGAGAAGATCTCCGAGGAAATTGCCAAGGACCCCGAGAATGTTCAGGCTGCCGCCACCGCTGCTAAGACTGCAGAGGAGATGATGGCCGAGAAGGTTAACGAGGTTGTCGGCGCAGACTTCAAGTTCGGTAAGCTGAAGTAAACAACACCAATCATTAATTGATTTGCCGGAGACAGGGAGTGTCTCGTGCGGAAAGAAGTATCCGCCAGTCGGCTGAGATTCAACAATAACAAGTAAACTCAATCGAAACAAATGGCTGATACAGTAAACTTTTTGCAGAACGGTTATAATGGCGAGGTCTTGGAGGACCTCTTGACCTATACCGCACAGGGTAACGACACCTTCCGCGAGGGTCTTATCCACATCAAGAGTGGCATCCAGCACAAATACACGCTGCCTGCCATCAAGTTGGGCGACATTATTCAGGATAATGTACCTACACCTACCTCCACTCACGGTGCTAAGGGCGAAAACGGAGAGAACGAATACCAGTTCACCGAGCGTCACTTGGAGCCTTCGGACTTTATGGTCTATCTGGAGTTCAATCCTCGTGACTACGAGAAGTACTGGAAGTTCGCACAACCCGAGGGCAACCTCGTCTTCCGCGAGCTCGATCCTAAGATTCAGGCAACAATGCTCCGTCTGTTGATGGACAAGAAGAACGAGTACATCGGCAACGCAATCTGGACTGCCGCTAAGGGTGGCGAGGCTGCTGCCGGCATCACTGCTCCTGCAGGCTGCATCAAGATTGGTGCGAACAAGGAGAAGTACTTCGATGGCGTTATGAAGCGTATCATCGACAATGTGAACGCTACGGATGCTGCAACCATCGCAGGTGGTCAGTGTATCGTGTCGGGTAACACCGAGCTCACCGATGGTGCTGCTGTCGAGGCCGCTCTCTACGCTATGTGGAAGAAGTGCCCTAAGCAGATTCGTAAGAAGAAGTCTTTGGTCTTTGTCATCGGCTGGGATGCGTGGGATGCATACGACCAGTATATCTCTGACAAGCAGGTTAAGTACTCGGAGAACACCGAGGTGAACCGCTACCGCTTCAAGGGTAAGAAGATTGTGCCTATCGTGGGTATTCCTGACCACACCATCGTGCTCGGCGAGTTCTCGACAGGTATGGAGTCGAACCTCTGGATGGGCGTAGACTACGCAAACGACACCGAGGTATTGAAGGTAGACCGCTTGCAGGCTAACTCGGAGCTCTTCTTCTTCCAGATGCGAATGAAGATGGATGTGAACATCGTTCGTCCTGCCGAGATTGTCGTACACACGGCTTACACCAAAACAGCATAACACACCTTTCATCTGATTTTTATGTCTCACCCGGGGAGCGAGGTATGGCCCCGCTCCCCAAATTTTTCAAAGAGTATGGCAAAGAAAACTATCACGGAGGAGGCTCCTAAAACGGATGAGCAGGTAACACAGACCACCGAAGAGGTGCAGACTGTGGCTGCTGAAACTCCCGCTGAGGAGACTCCCCAAATAGAGAATAAACAACCAACCAATGAGGAGAAGAGAGAGGCAGACCCTCACATTCTCGCAATCCTGAAAAAGTTCCCTGCCTATGAGTCGCTCTACATCGATACTCACGGCGGAACATTCACTCCTAATACGCCAGCCGCTATTCGTGGTAAGGCGACACTTTATAAGAATCCCTATTTCGACGAACTAAAAAAGAGATAACCTATGGCACTTGGTAATGTATTCATTAAAGATGTAGACGGCAACATTCCGTATGACAGCGGTTCTTCTACCGAGAAGATTACGGGTCTGCTGTTTGATGTCTCTATGCAGCCTACGCTCTTTACCGAGGGCTATGGTAAGACAAATGAGACAAAGCTTAAACTGGGCGATGTCTGCTATATCACCTCGTCCAAGTCGGCAGTAAACGACTTCGGTATCATTGAGCGTGTGGAAGCGACAGATGACGAGGAGGCAAATGTAAACTTTATGTATGGTATTCCTGCTTACCACATTCGTGAGTTCTTCCGTATGGCCGGTAGCGTGAATAGCGCAGGCAAACTCTATGTGATGTTTGCCGACTGTTCGGCTAACTGGGATGCTTTGGAGATTATGCAGCGTGCCGCAGGTGGCCTCATCAATCAGATTGGTATCTGGACCGAGCAGCCATTGTGGAAGGCAAATGGCGGTGCCGACAAGTACAGCCTTAACCTTGTCAAGGGTCTCAACGATGTGGCTGTAGGTCTTGCAGAACAGAACCAACCTTTGTCGTTGGTACTCTCGGCTAACCCTTCCAATACGGGTGCTGACACCACTGATGGCCGTCAGATTGACTTGAACAAGATCCCTTCGTGTATCTGCGAGTCAAGCCGTATCAGCTGCATCTTCGGACAGTCTCGCCACGAGAAGATTTCGACAATGCAGATGGTTAACCCGAACCATACGCCTGTGGGCTTCCTTGGTGCTGTTATGGGTGCTATTGCAAAGGCAAATGTACATGAGTCTATTGCGTGGGTAAAGCAGTTCAACCTCTTTACCGATGACTTCCAGGAGATCGAGTTGGGCTTCGGTGATATCAACCTTGATGAGGCGGAAGAGAACTTCCTCAGCCTTAATCGCTACGAGTCGTTATCGCCTTCATTGCTTGATGAACTCGACGATAAGGGCTACATCTTCCCGATTAAGTATGCCGGTCGTGAGAATGGTATCTACATCTCGAAAGACCAGACCTGCTCTATCGGTGATTATCGCACGATTGCCCGTAACCGTACTATCAACAAGAGCCGCCGTGCCGTGCGTGCAGCATTGCTGCCGTATGTGAACTCGCCTCTGTTGGTGAATCCTTCTACAGGCTTCCTCGCTCCATCGAAGATTACGGCGTTCAAGACGCTCATAAGCGACATTCTGGCAAAGATGCAGGCGGCACAGGAGATTTCCGGCTTCGCTGTAACCATTGACCCGAACCAGAATGTGCTGGTGAACGACACGCTCAAGATTTCATATGTAATTGTCCCTGTCGGCGTGGCCGTCAAGATCTATGTCGAGGAGGGATTGTCACTAACCGCTAACAGTTAACAGATATGGCAGTAATCAATAATGTAGCATATTCGTGGTCTATGATCACACTCTCGTCTACCGCACTCGGTATCGACGAGGGTTCTACGACACTCGAAGGCGTATCTGCCATCAAGTGGTCGAAGAAACGCAAGGTGGAATCCAACTACGGAATGGGCGGCAAGCCCGTCTCCCGAGGCTTCGGAAACATCACATACTCGGCATCCATCACTATGGACTACGCTACGCAGCAGCTCTTGCGCTCGGTCTATGGATCGTTGTTGGAGATTGGTGAGTTCGACCTTATCGTCTCGTTTGCCAACCCTATGGCATCGGACGACTGGACAACGACCACCGTAACTCTCAAGGGTTGTATCTTCACCGAGGACTGCTTGGAGTCGCAGCAGGATGACACGAACATCACCCACGAGTTTGACCTCAATCCGTTCGACATCCAGATTGGCTCTGGTGATACAATTTAGGTTGTATGGATGTAACCTTTGAAGGCAAGTCCTCAACGGGTAAAAATGAATGGCTCACACCGCCACATATCTTGAGGCGGTTGGGGCCATTTGATTTAGACCCTCCCTCTCCGCAATAAACGCTGAAAATCAGCAAATTATAAAACAAACACCCAATTTTACACCCAAGAATGTAAAGTTGGGTGTTTTTATTTTATTTAAGACGAATCATATTCGCTCGGAAAATAATTTGATAAAAAACAGAACAAACGAAAAAAACAACCAATTCATTTTCCGTAAGATTTCGTATCTTTGCAGTAAATAATAAATCAGGGTCTGTCATGATAATATATAATGTTTAAAAATCGTAGTATGAAAAAAAGTAGAAGAAAACGCCTTGTAATTTTGTGTATAGCTTTAGTTTGTATCATAGTTTTAGTTTTTTTATTGTTCTCTAAATCAACTTCTAATAATAGTACAAATCCACCTTTGACAGATGTTTTGACTGATAGCATTTCTCGGATAGTATCAGCTTGTCCTGGTGAAATTGGAGTGGCAATTATTATTAATAACACAGATACAGTTAAAGTTAATGATAAGAGTGTATATCCTATGATGAGTGTATTTAAGGTTCATCAGGCATTAGCTCTTTGCAATGATTTTGATAACAAAGGGATTTCACTTGATACCTTAGTAAAGATAGATAGGAATAGACTTGATTCAAAGACTTGGAGTCCTATGATGAAAGATTATTCCGAGTTGGTTATATCATTAACCGTGAGAGATTTACTTCGTTATACTATTGCTCAAAGTGATAATAATGCAAGCAATCTGATGTTTAAAGATATGGTCAATGTTGCTCAAACTGACAGTTTTATAGCCACACTTATTCCTCGTTCAAGTTTTCAGATAGCTTATACAGAAGAGGAAATGTCGGCTGACCACGATAGGGCTTACTTTAATTATACATCTCCTCTTGGTGCCGCAATGTTGATGAACCGTTTGTTTACCGAAAGTATTGTCAGTGGTGAGAAGCAAAGTTTCATTAAGAATACATTAAAAGAATGTGTGACAGGTACAGATAGAATAGTCGCTCCGCTTCTTGATAAAGAAAGGGTTTCTATTGCACATAAGACGGGTTCTGGTTATGTCAATGAAAATGGTATTCTTGCAGCTCACAATGATGTTGCCTATATATGCCTGCCTAATAATGTCTGCTATACTTTAGCGATATTTGTTAAGGATTTCAAGGGTAATGAATCACAAGCATCACAATATGTTGCGCATATATCAGAGGTCGTATATTCTTTATTAATACAAAATTCGGCAATTCCTTAAGTTGCGTTTACTTTGAAGCTTCAATGGTAAACATTATATAATTTATACAATATAAAAGCACTTCGTAACTATCAGAGTGCTTTTATATTGTCTTTTTTTTCTATTATAACTTGAATCCTCTACTTTTTCTTGGTTCTTCCGTTGGTTGTCGCAAACCTTGCCGAAGTTTCTCCCATTGCTCTTTGAACCATTCGCTTATCGGTTGCCTGTTTATGGTCAGTACAAGTTTGCTATCATCGGTCGGATTCTTCTCCACCTTGAAGATGTTGTTTTTGATTTCAAACTTTCTTCTATGTTCCTCGGAATAAATCTTGCCATTACATTGGATAGCTTCTTTCCTTGTCAAAAGACAATCTATCATATCTTTGGTAAATCCAATGACAGCGCAGAGTTTTTCCATTCTCAACATTTCTCTAAGCATCGGAAACCACTTGAATGCCTTTTCAAGCAGAGTGTTCAATCGTGATATTTCCCTGTCTTTGGCTTCAAGTTCTTGGTTGTGTATGCTCTGAAGATTGCGTATCTGTTTGCCATGTCGCTCTTGCATTTCCTGCATTTGGATTTTGAGGGTGTCAATACCTTGTGCTCCCATAAATAGACCATGGGAGACTGCCGAGCATCATTATACAATCGAGGACGATGGTTTGAAGCAACCGTGGTTTGGGCGTGTGTTCTGCAATCCACCATATGATACCGCACTCATCACGCAGTTCATAAAGCGATGTGCGGAGCATAAGAACGCCATTGCGCTGACCTTTGCCCGAACAGACACAAGGTTGTTTCACGACCTGATATTTCCCAATGCAGACTCGATACTCTTTATCAAAGGGCGATTGAGTTTCTATCACGCATCCGGAGAGCAAGGAGGCACAGCAGGAGCCCCATCGTGTCTAATCGCGTTTGATAAAGAAAATACCGCAGTGCTTGAACGCTGCGGTATAGAGGGTAAGTTGTTAAAACTATGATTGATAATGTGGGTTTAGTGGCCCACATTATTTTTCTATTAACCAATCGTAAGCTGGAATTATTTCTATCGGTTTTCCTTCCATCGTAAGACTTTCACGCTCAAAGTCTGTGATTAAGTAGAGGTTGTTGCATCCCGTTTCCGCAGAAGCGGCCATTAACCCTCTTAATTCTCTTTTGCGTGTTTTTTCTTTGCTGATGTCATATGATACCTGATATATCTCTTCTACGCGATTATCTTTACATACAACGAAATCAGCCTCATATCCGCTCGCATTTTTGAAGTAGTAGACATCTCGGTTTATTGGACGATTACGACGAAGCAACTCGACATATACGATAGTTTCTAGTCTCCAGCCTAAATTATCTCCAGCAAAAGCATCTTGTCTACCATCCATAAAAGCAACATCAACAGGGTATATCTTTTCAGACCTTACTCGCTGTCGACTCTTTGTTGCAAACTTCTTCAAGCCTAGCATCAAATAGGCTTCTTTTAGGAATCCAATGTAATTGTTTACAGTATGGTTTGATTTTAATCCGACTACAGCAGCCAAATCCTTCTCAACTATAGTGACAGGAGCAATATTCATCAGGTGGTGTGCTAGTTGTTCAAACGCCTCCTTATATTTTATTTTATGACGCTGCTCAATATCTCGCTTTAAGATATTTTTGACCAAATTGTCGATGTAACGAGTTTTGTTTTTCTCCCACATCAACTCGGGGAAGCCACCTTGCTTAATGTATTCATCAAAGGCAGCTCTTCTGGCTGCTTCAGCCTTGGTTGTCATAGATTTGGTATCAACACCCTTAATATGACACCAATCTGTAAAAGAGAATGGATATAACTCAATCTGATCGTTACGACCTGTTAGGTGAGTCGCAAGTTCTCCACTTAACAATTTAGCATTTGAACCTGTTACTATGATATGCATTCTTTGACGTAATAGACGGTTGACAAACAGATGCCATCCCTCCACATTCTGAATCTCGTCAAGGAACAAGTACTTGAAATCGCCATACACCTTGTACAATACCTCTAACACTGTGTTTAGGTCACTTGTCTCCATATCCTTGAAACGCTCATCATCGAAGTTTGCATAGGCAAATTTCACATCCTTTGCTTTGAGAGCATTATAACATAAGGTGGATTTGCCACTTCTTCGGACTCCTATGATAACTTGTGCGAGATGGCTATCTAAGTTAACCTCATCTTCCTCTTTGCGGGCACATAAGTCAACTTCCTGCAATGCGACTAACTCTTCGTATTGCTCAGCTAAAACCTGTTCTATTACTCTTTTATCTACCATAATCATACAGTTTTGATAATGCAAATATAGTGAAAATTTCCATTCAAACGCCATAATACGGAAAATTTTACGATTTCAAACGCCATAAATCAGGCAAAATCCAATTTTCAAACGCCATAACACGGAACTTTTTAGAATGTCAAAACGCTATAAATTGTAAAAACACAAAATAATCATCCTTCTCTCAAACCTTTCTAACATTCTTTCCCTACACTTTAAGTGGATACAACTTACATGGTATAATTCACATAATACGATTTCTTTATGGAAGAGAAAATGCTCACAATGAAACAGGAGTCTGAGATTAAGGAGAAGGCTCAAAAGATTAAGGAGGAGAAGAAACTGCGCAAGATTTACCCTATGGTGGTCTTTGGCGAGGCGGGTGACGAGAAGGAGGTCTATGTGGCCTATATGTCGGAGCCTACCTTCCCGCAGTTCTCGAAGTTTATGGCAGCCTCGAAAAAGGATGAGGTTATGGCTATGCGCACGCTTGCCCGTGACTGCTTCATCGATGGTGATCGCGAACTCGTAGACAACGACTCGATGTTCCTCTTTGGTCTTATGGGTCAGCTCTCGGAGCTTATCACTACTCGTCAGAGTACGCTGGTAAACTTATAGACCGGTGGCGTATCACCGATGAGCAGCGCATTCGCCAGCGAGTGATCTATGTGCGCCACTACTTCCCTGGAGTAGACCTTGAGACAATCTCCGATGAGGATTTTGCTATTCTCTCCGAGGATGCTCTGTGGCTGCACGAACAGATGCTCATAAGTCGTATGCCGATACCGGTCTCACTACCCGAAAAGACTCCCTGACAAACCGCTGTAAGCCGTAAGACTTACGGCGGTTATTTTTAATCTCTCACGCCCCAAAAACACTACTCTTATTATAAGATAAAACCCATCTCGAATGGCACAGGAACAGAATTATCAAGTCAATTACTCCATCAATGTCGATGCCTCACAAGGTACGAAGCAAGTGATGGCCTTCGGTGAGGCCGTCGGCAAACTTGTGCAGGCAAAGGCATCGTTGACCCCTGCGGTCAACAACATCAAGAATATGATGGAGGAGATTGACCGTGTGTTCCGCACCAAGAATGGCAAGAAGCGTAGTTTTGACTATCGCCTCACCATCGACACCAAGAACAGCGAGGCGAAGTTGGAGCGTGTTAAAACGCTACTTACAGAGATCTCTACTCTTGCCAAAGGTATAAACCTCACCATCGCAGCACCGGCACTCGACACCAAGAGAATCAAGGCAAATGCCAAGAGCCTCTATGAGAAGAAGGCTGCCGAGGCTCGTAAGGCGGAGATTGAGCGTAGTGCATCCTCGTCAGTAACGACGATGGCAGATGCCCAGAAGCGTATCACCAAGGCTATGGGTAAGATTAACTCGGCACTCTCTCATATGGAGCGTGGCCGAGAGCTGACCATTAAGACTGATGTTGCCGAGCAGAGATTGCGTAGCATACTCTCTATTCTTAATAGGATTAAGAGTTCTTCGACTATCACGCTGAATATCTCTGGCGGACTACCCGCAGGTGTGGCTGGTGCTGCTACATCGGGAGCCTCTGCCGTGATGCCGTTTGCATACTATCCGGGCATGCAGGCCCCTGTGCCTTATGCTCCGACTGCCTTTGCTATGCCCGAGAAGGAACATCAGAGACTTATGCAGCGTCTCTACACCTCTCAACAGTTGCACCGCCAGCGTATGGCTCACGACGATGAGAAGTTTAATGCCGAGCAACGCCGCAAGGCACAGGTGGCAGAGAGTACAGCGGCACAAAGACAGCGTCAGGCAGAGGCAAGAGCCCGTGAGCAAGAGCGTCGCCGAGCACAGCGTGAGGCCGAGCGTCAGCGCAGACAAGCAGAACAAGAACGCCGTAGAGCCGATAAGGCAGCACGCCAGCAACAGCAGCGAAACGCGATGCAGTCGGTGCGTGCTATGCAGCGACAAAATACCGCCGCAGGCACGCTTTATCGCAGTAAGCGTCGTGCCGCTATCAACCGTATCCAATACTCCCAGGCACCTTCGTTGCGTAACCTTCCGTTCGCATCGATGCTCAATGCCTATATGGGTTACAGCCTGGTGCGTAATGAGCTGACAAAGGCTATCGAGTACTCAAACATTATGCAGTCGGCACACTCTATCTTGCGTGTGGCGGACACTGACTTGAGCACCTTCGAGACTCGCTTCGACAATATGGCTCGCCATGTGCGAAAGATTGGTATCGACACGAAGTTTACTGCTGTGGAGATTGCAGGTGCTGTGAAGTACCTCTCTATGGCAGGTATGAATATCGATACTATCAACAAGTCTATCAGGCCTATTACCAACCTCGCCCTTATTGGTGATAACGATGTCAGCTATATCGCCGACCTTGCCACCAACATTATGGCGGGCTACGATATCAACAACAATAGTATGGATAGCGTGGCGGATATTATCGCCTCAACAATCTCACGCTCGAATGTAAATATCGTAGAGGTTGCGGAATCCTATAAGATGGCAGCCGGTTATCTGCGTACTGCAGGCGTGGACTTCACGGAGAGTACCGCAGCCATTGGTTTGCTCGGTAACATGGGTCTGAAAGGAACGCTTGCCGGTACCTCGCTCCGTGCTATGGCTACTCGCTTTGCCAAGCCTACAAAGGAGTCGCAGAGAGTGCTCGACCGCTTGGGCGTGAAGTTTACCGAGATGCGTAATATCGAGGGTGTGATGGTTGAGAAGCTACGACCATTGGCTGACATCTTCGAGGATCTGAATAAGAAGGGAGCGTCAATGGCCGATATGCAGGCTATCTTCGGTAAGATTGGTGGTAATGCGGCGATGATGCTGGTGAACAACTACGACCAGTTGCGTAACCTTACCGCCCATAACCGAGGCTCACAGGGTATCTCGGCAGAGTTGGCACTTGTCAAGCAGAACACGACCAAAGGACTCTGGGCACAGGTAACATCTCAGCTTACCGAGAGTTTTATGCAGGCGTATGAGGTGCTGGAACCAACCATCAGACAGGTGTTACGCTCTTTCCTTGATAAGTTCAAGTCGCCTGAATTTACCAAGGGACTAATCTCTATTGGTAATGCTCTGCTGGATATTATGACCGTTATCGGCAATATCGGCGCGTGGGTGGCCCGTAACTTCCATTGGATAGAGCCACTTGTTTTCACGGGGTTTGTCGCAACGAAACTCTTTAAGGTTGCAGGTGCTCTGACAAATGTCGGTGTTGCACTTGGCTTTATTGGCAAGCAGTCGGCAGCAATGGCGGGAGCAGATGCTATCACAGGCATTCTCGGTCTTGGCAGAGGTGGTAAACTATCCTTCACGCAGAAGCGAGCCATCGTAACCCAGATGCAGGCGGCTGGTGTTGCCGGCCGTGGTGCTATGACCAAGGCACTGATGGCTGGCGGTGGCGTTTGGGGAACAAAGAGCGCCCTGCAATCACTCTTTGCCACTCAGGTTGCTACGGGTAACGGCATTACGGGTGCTGCGGCATCGCTTAGTGCTATCGGTACGGGTGCAGTAGCCGCCACAGCGGGTATTGCTGCTGTCGTTGGAGCTATGGGATGGCTTGCCTATAAGACTTGGAAGGTTAAGGAGGCAAAGGATGCTGTCTTGGAGGAGATTGAGTCAAACAAGAAGTACCGCTATCCATCTATTGAGGCTCTCCACTCTTCGCTTAGCGAGACCTACAATATGGCAATCAAGACCAAGCGAGCCGTTGAAGAGGTTGTATCCGGTAAGTCTATCGAGGAGGCATCAGGACAGAAGATAGGTGCATTCACTGGCAATTGGTGGACTGCAACATTGGCTGAGGGAGCAGCAATGTCTAAGGCTGCAAGAACAGGTTTTTATACGAGCCCCGCTTACTCAACTGATGATGCTCGTCAGGATGATATCCGTAATGCTCTTGTTACCCTTGCCAAGCGAGATAGCCAGGCGAAGATTGATGCTGCTTACGCCGAGTTCGGTCAGTTGGGAACGGTCTTGGAGATGGACGCCTTTATTCGTACCATACAGCAGCGATTCGGATATTCGGATACAGACCTTGACCGTTCACTATTCAGCATGGTTAATGGCAAGGCTGTATATGTCCCTAATATAGGCGAGAAAAATGAGGCGGTAGCAGCACAGACCTACGACTATGCTCTGTATATGAATCAGAATACTGTTCCTGAGATTGTACGAGCAGCCACAACTTACCGTAATGCTATCTCGAGTGCCGCCAAAGCACAAGAGTTGATGCGTAGCGGTGGTTACGACTTCGACCAACTCGCCGCCTGGGGCTTCTCAATGGATGAGAATGGTCGTTGGGTGCAGCAGGTATTGGGTAAGAATGCTACGGATGAGGAGCGTGTCGAGAATCTTGCCAATCGTAAATTGGCTCACACCTCTCTTGTAAAGTTCTTCGCCGCACTTCGTCAGACCTTCGGTGGTTCGGCAGAGGCAGCAGAGAATATCTTGCGAGTAGCAGGCTTCACTCCGGATATGTACAGCAACGAGCCAGAGTCTAACGATATGCGACCATTTGATAGCAATCCTATCACCAACCAGCATCTATATGATGAGGGCCCGGATGATGGAGGTGCCGGTGGTAACTATTCAGGAACGGGCAGGCTATCCTCTGCCGCTCCAAAACAAGTAATAGTAAATATTGAGAGCCTTCTCAGCGTCTCTACCATTGACCTTATGAAGAGCAAGGAGGGACAGACCGAGGAGGTACAAAACTTAAAACAACAATTAGCGCAGGCACTCATAGATGTGGTTCACGACTTTGATGCCTCGTGGAATGCATAAACAGTATGGCACGACTACTACAAATAGCAGCATCAACCCTTCTCAGTGGAGGTATTCTTGGCGGTGGTAACTGGATGGGATATATCAGCAATGCCACCCGCCAGGCTATCGGCATGGGACTGGCGGAGCTCTCGGAAGGTCAGGTACATTACTTTTCCAAACACCACGACCTACTGAAGCGTGCCGCCATACAGATTGTATCACAGACGGCATATGGACTGTTGCGTTCATATCCTCGCTACCTGCAATACTGGGAGCAGCGTGTGCGTGATAAATATCTCGAAACTCAGTCGCAGTCGAGTCTCGCCAACAAGACCGGACAATACTACAAGCTTATCAGCGAGCAGCAGGCGGTAGCGCAGAAGAAGAACTACACCGATACTATTGTCGGCAGAACGGTGCAAGACTACCTCGAACTCTCCATATCCAAGGAGGGAAAGTACTACGATAACAAGGAGTGCAAGGTTGAGCCAAACACCAAGTATGGCATTGTAACCTTCGTGGATCTTGGTCCTCATGTCAGCGTGTCGAGCAAGAATAATATCCTGCTCACACAGGTGCAGGGTCGTGACTACACCCGCAAGGAATTTATCTCGGGTGGCGATATGGAGATTACCATCAACGGAAAGATTACATCGAAGTATCCCGATGTCTATCCTGAAGCGGAGATATCCAAGTTTATCAAGTTGGTGCAGTACAAAGGTGTCATCGACTGCGATAATACCGTGTTGCGTCAGTTTAACATCTCACGCCTGATTATTCAGGGTTATTCATTTCCACATACAGATTGCAGAAATGTACAGCCCTATACGCTAAACTGCGTGGCGGTAGAACCTTCGGAGGCTGTAGAACTCAAGATTGCAGAGGCCGAAAAGGTTGATGAGGCAATCAAACATACGAACAAATGGATTAAGTGGGTGAAGTTCGGAGCAGAAGTTATTGACCCTACATCACTGATAAAATTTGCGTGGTTATGATGGATGTACTTTGCTGCAAGATTACCATTGGCGATGCAAACCCCTCAAATCCTATGGAGATTAAGGATGCCATAGAGATTACCGAGGTGCAGAGCATTGAAATAAACGAGACATACAAGAAGCTTATCGGGACGGCAAAGATAACCCTTCCGAAAGGTTCTGTATGTCGCTCAACAATCATCGGTACGGTAACCGTTGAAGGTAAGGATGCCTCGATATTTACCACTGAGATTATGGAGGATGGTGTTATCATCGAGAAGCAGACAACGCAGCGACTTGTCGATACCACTACCTTCAAGGTCGGTCAGCGTGTGAATATAAAACTGGGTTACAACGGTGTCTTGAAGAATATGTTTGATGGCTACATTACGGGCTACAACTCGGAGAGCAATCTTGAAATAGAATGCGAGAATATGGCTTATAAGCTCAAACTCAAGAAGGCTCCGCACTTCGAGACTCCAGCTAGCGGAACAACCGTGAATGATGTCTTGGAGGGCGAGTACAATATCCTCAAAGATACAGGCTTCAAGATACACTCAGATACCAAGAAGTTTGATATACACATCGGTAAAATCAAGGTTACAGATAACTTCACCGTGGCCGACATACTCTCCGAGTGGTCGAAATACAAGGTCTATTGCTTCCTGAAATATGATGCCAACAACGAAAGTGCTATGCCCTCGATTGCAGTCGGCAGACCATACTCATCGAGCAAGGCACAGCCCGTGTTCCCTGAGGATGAATCGACAGGGCCATTCAAGATATACTTTAATGAGCATGTGGCGCAGTCATCACTCAAAGTCGTGAAGACCGACCCGAAGTTTTTGGCCGTTACAGGCAAGGCTATGGGCACGGATGAGAAATTCTTTGAGGTAACAATTCGCCTAAATCCCGAATACGACCCTGGAACACCGGGCAGCAAGCAGTATCAGACGGTAAATGCTACCCAGATATCGAAGAAGTCGCATAAGGTTACGGGTAACACAACAGCATCAGGGGCTGAGACCAAAAACAAGGTAGACCTATCGACCTATACAGTCGTTTCGTATATGTCGCCACATATCGGCATCACCTCAGATGAACTTGTCGAGGAGACAACGGAATACTTCCGTAACTACAACCTGAACGGCATTACGGGAAGTCTCACAATATTTGGCGATTTTGGGCTTCCACCTGCGGTACAGGTTGAACTCATCGACCACCGCAACCCCTCGAAGAATGGAGTCTATCTCGTGGAAGAGGTAACAACAAACTTTGGGGTTGGCGGGTATCGTCAGCAACTTTCGATACCGTATAAAATCAAGAAGTAGAAAAAAAACCTATTCTCTAATAAAATTATGTCTGCAGATAAGTCAAACCAATTAGTCATTCGTGAGGCGATTCGCAAGATTGCGTTGGGTCGCAGTATGGAGCGTGTCAATATGGCGCCGGGCGGTATGTCGGGCGTGGGTACTGCCCGTATGATTCACGGTTATGTTGCAAAGGTTCACGATGACCCTGCGGACTCGGAGTTCAAGGAGTATGGTGGCACTGTTGATGTGGGCGAATATCCCGATGAAACAGCCTCCACAGAGCCTATAATCCATAAGGGTGTTTTGCTCTCAGCTGCCACAAACAATGAGGGCGGATTTCTGATTGTGCCGACACTATTTTCCGATGTTACCATCTTTATGGATGCAGCAACGAAGTATGCCTACATCGTAAACTTCTCGCACGTCAATATCATCAATCTTACGGCTCACACCGAGACAACTATCGGTGTTACAGAGACCGAAGAATTGGACCCTGATAGCGACTCTTCACCAGATTATGATGAGTTGGAGCCTACGGGAAATGAGACATCGACAAAGTACACTGCGACTACCGTTACCACCTCTGTTAAGAACGATAAGGATAAGGAGGCTACAGTTGTAATGGATGCGGAGACTATTACTCAAACAGTCGATAAATCAGAGGTTAAGCAGACGGCAGATAAAGTTGTTCAGAAGGTCAATTCTACCACGATTGCCCTTGCTGACAATAAGGTAACTCTTGGCGATGAGAACGCCACCGAGCCTCTTGTCTTGGGTAATGAACTTGCGCAGTTGATGCTTGACTTTATGACCGAGTGCAGTAAGATTATGACACCAACGCTGATGGGTACGATGACACCTGTGAACTTTCCGAACTTTATCTCACTCTCGTCCAAGATTCAGAAATTTCTCTCTAAAACCAGCTTTACGAAGTAATGAGCGTACAACTACATCCCGATATAGAGCAGCTTGATAGGTCGAGTCTTTGTTACTCGATCTACTCGCAGTTGTACCATAACTTCTTCAATGCCCAACAGAAGAAGGATGCCGAGCATCCCTACGGTGTTGAAGAGGGAGACGAGACAAGTGTACGCCTCAAGAACACCGCCTACGGATTTGCCTCTGCCATTGCCGGTGCTGTTACGGGCGAAGGTGGTGAGTCAGGCGGCGGTCTGCTTATCGACTACCTCAAGAAGACGGGCGGAGATATGACGGGTATCTTCCGTGCCAACTATGGTTTTGAGGCTGGTGTTGCCAATACCAGAATCCTTGAAACCTACTCGGAAGATATTACCGATGCAGAGGGCGTTGTCTCGGCTATCGAGTGCGGTATAAAGATTACGGGCAACATCAAACTCGGAGGCGATGCCCTCTATCTTGGTGGTAGAAACATACTACGCTACGACCCATATAAGGCCACCGCAACGATAGATGCATCGAACATCGACCTCCTTAGTAGCTCTGTACACTCCACAGGAGAATGGACCATTGGAGATAAGGAGAGCGGAATCTTCATCTCGCCAACATCATTGCAGGTGGGTGGCAAAGATGTCTATCATAAGGGCAATGCCAACCTTGCAACCGTTGATTGGACAATGCAGAACGGAACAATTAACAAAGATCTAACCGTTCAAGGAGCAACAACGCTTGGTGGCGCATTGTCAGCGAAGTATGGCGTTCAGTTGGGTGATAAGGGCAATACGCTACTTTCGTTCTCGGGCGAAGATGTTGCACTCAGTGGTTATCTCTCGTTCCTGGATGGCTTCGGTGTTCGCATTGCAGGCAAATCGGTACTCACTCGTGAGGGTGAGAGTATCCGCTTGGGTAGTATAGGCGGCGATTTGCTTTTGGGCAGCGATGACACTCCCAAGATTCGTCTATTCTCTGGCATCTCGGATATCGATGGCGAATGTCTGATGCTCTCACCATACGGCAAGGCTTGCTTTCCTGGTTCACTCACCGTAAGACATAACTATGGAGCCGACCTTCTGTCATCATATCGTGTAGATAGCAATGATGAGGGAATCATCATCCATAAGAACCTGCGATTTGGCACTGCTGATGGCATACTTATCAAAGGTGATAAGGAGCATATCTCTCTATCATCTGATGTGGTTTATGAGAAAGATGGCGTGCAGACTATCGTTCCTCACAAGACATCATTCAGTCATCGTGCTTCCACCAGCAAGTATGCTCCGCAGAACAGATACAGCGAAACATTCTTTGTCAGTACCGATGCCGATTTTGTGGCGGCGGATGTTCCTATTGAGGCGGTTGGGCATATCGGAATTGATGGATCTTTCACCCGTTTGACCGATGGAGTCCTATACTTAACAGAGGCTCTACGCTTGCAGGCTGTGAGCGATGGTATTAAACACTATGGCAATAGTTACTTTGGCGGCACTCTCTCCTCGGAGTTCTTCTCGGCAGGCTTTGCCGGCAGTGGCTGGGCGATACAGGCAAACCGTACCACAGGTAATGTAACAGCCACCTTTGATGAGGTTGTGGCCCGCAAGAAGTTTAGAGCCTACGAGTTTGAGGTAAAGAAACTCTCGGCAACCAATGACTCACTCTGGATTAGCGATAGTTGTTCGGGTGACAGTGTGGAGAAAATAGCATAACAATGGCAGTATATCACTACTCGAAATATAAGATTCGCATAGACTCCGACTCGCAGAAGACGCAAGGTCTGCAGGTCGGAGATGTTGTGCGCCGTCAGTATGCCGAGCGAAACCAAAGTATCTACTCGCTGATGGTTGTTGTGGAGACGGGTGTTGATGCCATTGATGGTAAGGAGTCGTCATACTTTATCGGTGCTCTGCTCGATGGCGATGAGCCCAAGAGTGGAGAGCTGCTCGACTTTGTTCGCATCACAAGCCTTACGAACAATGACCGCAGCGGAGCTATGTACCTCACTGCCTCGGATAGCGATGCTCCCTATATGGATATCATTGACGGTATGGCCACTGAACGCTCGCTATGCTATCCGACAATGGCAGGTTGCGCTGTGGATATTCCTGACAAAGCGAAGTATGCCGTTTATGGAGATGCTACTACTGAGTATCGCAGTGATGATAGCGAGGCAAGTCGTATTGTTCGCATCACAGGCAGCAGCCCCTACGGTATAAAGCAGACTTTGGAGGAGTCTGTTGCTCACCCAGAGAGGTTGTTGGTATCGTTTAAGGCTCGTGCCTCACAAAATGCAGAGGCAGCAATATCCTTTGGTTATACCAATGGAGAAAAGATTGATGCCGAGGATACCATCTCACTATCTACCGAGTGGGAGTACAAACTATGGGTACTCACGGTTGAGTATCCCAAGCAATACAGCCGCAGTCTTACGATAGACCTTACCAATGCTGGGGAATGGTGCGAGGTGGCTGACCTCAATATCATTCGACTATCATCAGTGGCAGTCTTTACAGATGCAACAAAGGCGCGTGTAGGTAAGGTGTCGGGCGTTATTGACCCTGTGTTTGGAGTGTTGGAGGGCTATGGAGCATACTTCCAAAATCTCTATGCCACACGCAATGTCAATATTGCAGGAACACTTACCGCAGGCGATGAAAATGGCTTCGGAGCAACATTCTATGTGGGCAAGATCCACAAGAATGTACTTTTTGATAGCCTTTCGTGTGGCTTTGCAGGTGCTAATGATGTTACAGCATCTTCACCGGTTGGCATTGGCAAGTGTGTACGCCTAACGACTGATAGTTACATTCACGCCCAGAGTGCAGATTGGAGAAAAGCGCGTGCCGGTAATTACTACTGCTTTTCTGTATGGATCTATGCCGAGGAGGTTGGCTCTGTGCGTTTCTATCAAGATGAGCACCTAATTGGCGATATTGTCATAGACCAGGCAGAGCGATGGCTGCGACATAAGGTATCATTCCCGATACGTCAATCCGATGCTCCGAATATGAGCCTTGGCATATCGTCAGAGGTTCCGCTTATCGTAAACGCTCCACAACTGGAAGCAGGCAAGCAGCCAACACCTTATCAGGCAACAGATGGCACACTCAACTACACGGAGGAGTATGGTGCATGGTTTAACCGAGGTGGCGTGGGAGGCACGATGCAGAACCCTCTGCTTCGGTTCAACGATGACGGCTCAATATCCTCGCGCGATGGCTCTTTTGTTATCAATCAGGATGGTACGGGACACTTTGCATCGGGGCGTTTCAAGTGGTCAAAGGACACCATTGAGCTGCGTGATGTAACCATCCGCTGGGAAGACCTCGATGAGGAAGCTCAGGAACAACTGAAACCTCGCTCGGTATCGCTTACGGGTGGCACAACATTTCACTATACGAATGCTCTTACGGGCGAGTGCGATCCTCAAAGCATTGCTATCATAGCGACAGAGTACAACTTTGAGCCTGATACCCGTCGCTGGGAGTACCTCGCAGCAGACAGCGTTTGGAAGGATGCGGGAAACAACTCTTCGCTATTCGAGTTGCCTGCCAATTATCACGGTTGGGAAGGTCGTGATGTGCTGACTCTACGCTATACGGCGACGGTAAATGGCGAAGAATATACAGCAACTCACACCATCTTTAAACTTTATGATGGCGAACCTACCTATTCTGTTTATGTAGAATCGAAGAACGGCACGACATTCCGTAACGGCATAGTCTCAACAACGCTTGTGGCGAGGGTTTACCGAGGTGGCGAGGAGATTACACACCTTATCCCCGATGGCAACTTCCTATGGCGAAGGACAAGCAAGGATACAGAGTCGGACGAGATATGGAACTCGGCAAACCACTACGGAAGAGAGTTGGAGATTACCGAAGAGGATGTATGGTATAAAGCCGTCTTCGATTGTGAAGTAGAAATATCAACAACATTAGAATAACGAACTATGGCAGTCAAAGTAGCAAGAGGACAGGTCACGATCATCGACCAGAATGATGCAGTAACCCTGCAAGCATTCATCGGCTCATCGCAGCCCTTAACACAGGTATATAACAAGGATACAAACGCCTATGCTCCCTCGTGGGCAGCATCGCCGTATCTGATTCTTACGCCTTCTCTCTTTGTGAGTGGCAAGGGCTCTACCGACCAGATTACATCGGTGGGAAACGCTGCATCACTCACGGCGGGTGTCAAGAGTGGAACGGCAAAGTGGTACAAGAACGGCACGGCAATCACATCAGGTCAGGATAGTTGTACGATAGGTGCAGCATCGGCAAAGTATGCTCTTACTATCAAGGCAAACCATATGACCGTATCTGCACCACAGGTGCGCTATACCTTTGAGGCAACTTACATCGATGCTAACGGCTTGGAGATTCCTTTCCGTGCAGAGATTCAGTTTACTCAGCACCTGAACGCCGGTGCTATGATTGCTGCCGTGGCATACGCTCCCGACGGCATCGTCTTTAAGAATGACGAGGTGGCAACGCTCAAAGCACACTGCGACCTTTGGCGTGGTGCAACTATCGATACCGACAATGTAACCTATGCTTGGGGTATCAAAGACTCGGCTGTATTTGCAAACACGACATTGAGTGCAGCGGCAAACTCTGGCGCAACAACAATCACTGTAGCATCTGTTGCCAATATGGAGGCTGGAGGTAAGATTACCATTGGCTCGGCTCAATACACTATATCCTCTGTCAATACCTCGACAAAGGTCGTTACATTGACCTCTGGATTGAGTGCAGCAGCATCTTCAGGTGCTACCGTATCGTGTCCATACTACAATGCAATGCTTGGTGCAGGTTGGGCTTGCCTTACAACAACTAATCAGCGTGGAGTAACTGCTGGTTGGACAACCAACGAGATTACCATCACTAACGATGCGGTGCTCAACTTCGAGACCTTCAAGTGTGCCATCAAGGATACCGATACCTCGGCGGGTAATGCCTCGGCCAATAAGGTTGTGTGCGACATCATCTCGTTTACCGATATGTCGGATCCTATCACCGTGGATTTGGTAAGCCAGAAGGGTTTCACCATCAAAAACAACGGTAACGATGTTGATGCAAAGGCTGTTCTCTATCGCAATGGCGAGGAGTTGGATGCTGATGGCACAGCATATACCTACACCTGGAAGCTTTGGAACTCGGCGGGTACAACCGTTGTCAAGACCTACACTGGCAAGAGCATCACAGTCGCTAAAACCGATGTTACGGGCAAGGGCGTACTAATGTGCGAAGTCTCAAAATAACACAACATACACACATCTTTCTTGCGTCGGCGGTGGGCACTTTGTCTGCCGCTGATTTTTTGAAACTGAAAGAATTATTGGTTCAAATGCTAATATTTGTTAAAAATGAATTATTTTTGTGGGTGATTTGCAGGATATGCAAGTCTTTATATCGACATTTTTAGTTGTTTTTGCGGTACTCAAACTTCGCAACTTTGGATTAACCCAGCAAAACAGCGACAGGATGTCCACAATGGTGTATTTATGCCATTGCGCGTTTGGCGTAGTGTGTGTAGATGTTCACTCAGCGTGGGTTGCCTGTTTGCTTGTTTGGGTTATGGCAGCGAAGGCCTGAGTACAAAATGAGCAACAGCAGCCTACGTTTTTTTATGAGCTCGCTCGGAAATACGGATTTGTTGGAGCGACATCTTGTAGCCTTCTTCGCTTCTCGCTCGGTCACACCAGAGGCCGAAAGCAGATGTATTGCTTGGGCAGAATCTATCTGTAAAACCGACTCTGTTGTCATCAGCGGTTTTCACTCTCCACTCGAAAAAAAAGTCTTAAATATTCTACTTGAACATAAGCATCCTGTCGTACTCTTCCTTGGTCGTGCAATGTATAAGCGTATCCCTGCCGAATATCAGGAGGCTATCGATGAGGGTCGTATGCTTATTGATACCGTTCGTGATTTTGAACGCCACAGTTGGAACTCTGCTCAAACAAGAAATTGGTATGTTGCAGGTATCGCTGATGAGATATATTTCGCACCATTCGATGAGACGAGCAAGTTATCACCAATGCATTACCACTTCCATAGATACAGCAATGGTAATGTAAAAATTCTTTAGCCAATAACCCTTAGAAGCTGTTTTGCCCTATACTTTCATAAAGTGGAAGTATGGCACAAACGCTGATTGCCCGTGGTCAGGCAACAATCACAATACAGAAAGATGGTTACACGATAACCCAGTCACTCGGAGAGTATATTTTCCCCGCAGATCAGAACGGAAAGATACTCTCTGCAGTATCTGTCACATCTACAATTTCGGTTACCCTCGGCGATAGTGCCTTCACCAACTTCACCATAGGCACAATCTCCAAGCCGACGGGATTCTCATCCATTTCAGTCAATAATACCAATAAGACCGTAACATTTGCAGTTGCGGCCAACACGACTACGCTTGCCGATCACGGCAAGGTGGAGATTCCTATTGTTATATCTGGCACTACCTACAAACTTACCTTCGTATGGTCGAAAGCCAAAAAGGGAGATACTGGTGCGGCGGGTGTAGATGCTAATCTCCTCGACTGGGTTAAGGAGTGGAATACGGGCAAGACACATATCAATAGCAATACCGTTATCACTCCCAAACTCTTTGCAGGAGCCAAGAATACCGATGGTACAATTTCGGGTATCGCTATCGGCTCGTTTGCACTTAGCACGAAGACCTCTTCGGGTACTATTACCACCGAAACCGTAAATGGTATCTACGGTTTCAAGGATGGTTACAAGACCTTCTATGTGGACAATAGTGGCAATGCTCAGTTGGGTTATGGTAATGAGTATGTCAAGTATAACGCATCTACGGGCAAGATTGAATTCGGCTCAGCGGTGAGTATGCAATGGGTTGGAGCAACCTATATTGACAAGGATGGTATCTTCACAGGTACGCTCTCTGCCGATACTGTCAGTGCTATCGATATCGCGGCATCACAGATTACCTCGGGTAAGATCTCAGCAACCTACATCAATACCGACGAACTCAAATCGACGCTAATCACAGCATCGAATATCAACGCTCTGACGCTCACCACAACCAAAGGAACAATTGGTGGTTGGAGTATCGACAGCGATAGCATTTACCGTGGTATAAAGAAGAATACGGCAACTACCTACACTGCTGCATCCGGCTCAATGACCATTGGCTCAACGGGTATTCGTGGCTATAAGTGGCGTTTGGAATCAACGGGTGCAGGTGCTGTGGCCGGTGGTAATATCTCGTGGGATGCAAGTGGCAATGTAACCTTTGCAAACTCCGTGTCACTCAACTGGACCGAGCCTATTGATGGCATTACCGAGGCATTGGGTGGCGATGAGTTCCCGAAACTGACAAAGATTACAGCCGAAGGTGTCTACACTGGCAGTATTACCGCTTCACAGATTACCGCAGGTACTATCTCAGCAGACCGTATTGCCGCAGGAAGTATCACTGCGGCCAAGCTTGATGCTGCAAGTATTAAGAGTGATATCATCAATACGACCTACATCAATGGTTTGGAGTGTACCTTCACAAAGGGTAAGATTGGCAACTGGACAATCACCTCGAATAAAATCTACAACTCCCAGATTTCGCTTGATGCAGGAAATAAGCGTATCGTAGTCTATGCATCAACGGCTACTGCGACAAGCGGTCATCGAGTACAGCTATACTACAATAGCAACTCTGACTTTGGCTTCTGGGCAACAGACTCTGCAGGGACTTGCATCGTATCGCTTGGTTCGTCGAATAAGATTGCGGGTTGGGCTATCACATCCACCTCTATCAGCAAAGGTAATGTGTCGCTCGGCAGTGATGGCTCTATCACAAATGGGACAAAGTGGAAACTCAATAATGATGGTTCAGGACAGATTGCCGCGGGAAACATCTCGTGGGATGCAAGTGGCAATGTAACTTTTGCTAATTCCGTTTCCGTTGCCTGGACTGAGGATATTGACGCTATTACCACAGCTCTTGGTGGAGATGAGTATCCCAAGCTGACCAAACTGTCGGCTACAGGCGTATATACAGGTACTTTAACAGCCACGCAGGTGAACGCTGTTAGCATCAACGCTTCGAGCATCAAGGCAGGAACTCTCTCGGCAGACCGCATTGCTGCAGGTAGTATTACTGCAGCAAAACTCGATGCAGCAAGTATCAAGAGTGATATTATCAATACGAACTACATCAATGGCTTGGAGTGTACTTTTACGAAGGGAACTATTGGCGGTTGGACTATCGCTTCAAATAAAATCAGCCACTCTCAGATTGCGCTCGATGCTACAAACAAGCGTATTGCTGTATTCAGCACCACAGGTTCAGCTACTAGTGGTCAGCGAGTACAGTTGTACTACAATAGTAATAGCGATTTCGGATTTCTTGCTGTCAATAGTTCAGGCTCTACAATTGCATCGTTTGGCTCATCTAATAAGGTTGCCGGATGGGCAATTACCGCTACAACTATCAGCAAGGGCAATGTATCACTTGGCAGTGATGGTTCTATTGCTAATGGGGCAAAATGGAAACTCAATAACGATGGTTCAGGTCAGATAGCATCAGGTAATATCTCGTGGAATGCTGCTGGTTTGGTGACATTTGGTGCGTCAGTAACCATTCAATGGACTACGGGCATTACCAATGCAAAGGAGCTTGCCTCGGCAATGGCTTTTGGCAAGATGCTCTATCGAGATCCTACATTCATCAATGGTAATAACTCTATGGGTATCTATAACAACACCAGCAGCGGAATGGTTACCCATACGCGATTAGCAGACACCACAGCACCTAATGACAGCGGTTATGTTATCCAAATTAAGACTACTGGCACAGCTTCACCCAATAATGGTGGTTTCTATTTTGGAACTATGTGTAGTAATCGTAAGGTGTTTATTGCCCGTATCATTGCCAAGATACCTGTCGGACATAATCTGCTGTTTGGTTCTAATAGCATCGGAACGGGAGGTAGCAGTCGCTGGCTGACAGCAAATGCAGGTACAGGAGATTGGTGCGAATACATCTACAAAGTTGTGTGCGGTACATCAAACTTCTCGACTACCCATTACTACTATCTCGATGGTACACAAGGAACATCCGATGCGCCCGTGGTTTGGCAGGTAGCCTACGCTACGGTCTTTGACCTTACCTCTGCAGAGAAGTACACCACAACCATAGATGCTAACGGTGTTTATACGGGCACTGTCAAGGCTAATCAAGTTATCGTGGATAGTGCTTTGGTCGTTGGTGGTAGCACTTACAATGGCAGTATTTCTGTGCGAGACGCAAGCAACAATGTCAAAGTTACGCTAGACCGTACTGGCATCACAGCTGTAGCGGGAAAGATTGGTGGATGGAACATTGGTACAAGTGCTCTTACCGCCTCGTCACCAAGTTCAGGACACCGTATTATGATGTCTAGTACGGGTTACATCTATCACGATAATCCTAACACGGGCATAGACTACTGGGGATTGAAGTCAGATGGCTCTGCAACATTCGGAACAAATAAGATAAAATTTAATGCAGACGGCTCAGGCTCTGTTGCTAATGGTAACTTCGCCTGGGATGTGGATGGCAATATTACAGCCCAGAAGGGAACATTCAAAGATGTTGAGGTTATCGGAACGGTGAAGAACCCATTTATTCTCAATGATAGCAGTATCTACATCGGTGGCGAAGACCCGCAGATGAACTTCAATAAGTATGACCATGTGGTAGCTATTCGTGGTTCGTGGGATGAGGATATTCCTCTTCCGTGGACATTGGACCATAGTGGCCGTCGTGTGTGTCTGGTTAACTACAAGTGGGGCTCAAATACTACCGTGGGTACAATGAGTATCACCGCTCCCAGTGGAAAATACTTCTACGAGGACGGTATCTCTAAATCGACTATCACCTTCTCGCGTGAGTTGGTTGAGCTGCTTGGATATGGAGATAATTCTACCTTCTTTGGGTGGATTGTGGTAAATCGTCTCGACCTGATGACCTCGAAGAAGTATGGCAAGAATATGAAGTTCTTGGCACAGGGAACAGTTACCGTATCATCTACGAGCAGTTATTCTGTCAAATACCAGACATTTGATGGCAGTACGATAACCGTGTCACGATTGGGCAAAGGTCAATATCGCATCTATATGTCAAGCAGTTGGAATATGTCAGGATACTTCCAAGTCTTCTTGAGTGGTATTTTCTCAGCCGTAGATAGCACTCCGATTTATGCGACATTGAAGGCATTGTATAGTTACTATTTCGATGTGTACACAGCCGATGATAGCAGTACAAACGATGGCTCATTCAGTTTTTTGGTGGTTTCTACGGGAGATTGGAAATAATTTTCACTCTCCCGCAACCCTAAACCTTAAACCCTCTCTATACTTTAAGAAACAGCAGATATGAAAGTAACAAGTACAATCATTACAAAGGTGGCCGAGGCTACCACAGAGAATGGCTCCTATAATTTGGAGTACAGTATTATAGATGGCGTGTTGGAGCGTGTCCAAACAACTGCTTTCAAACCGTCAACGAATGAACACCGCATCGCAGTAGGTAGCATCTACTACGACCGTGGTAGTGTAACCATCAATATGCCATTCAACTCCGATATGGCAAAGTATGTTGCTGATGCAACAACACAGATTGAGTCTATCCTCTCGGAGGTGGCGACCATCGCAGCAGAAGTTGAGTAATCACATTAAATATTAACGATATGGAACTTTCAATTAAAGACAGACTTTACCTACCAAACTTTCTCCCCGCAAAGGGGACTTTTATGGATTTCAACCTCAAGAAATCAATCTTGCGAAAGATTGAGATTAGCGAGGAGGAACGCAAAGAGATTAACTTCCGAGAGAATAAGGAAGAGAGCAGACTTGAGTGGGATGTTGAGAAGGAGACTCCACTGAATGTTGATTTCTCAAAGGAAGAGATGGATTACCTTCGAAAATCGTTCGAGAAAATCTCAGATGAGGAACTCCCTGACGATATGTGGGAGACCGTTAAAAGAATCTATGACTATACCGAGTAATCAACAAGGGTGCGATGTCGCACCCTTGCTACCTTAATTATCTATTTGTCCTTTTACTTGTTGCACATCAAATCCCACAGTTTTGAGTATAACTGTTCCACTTTTGTCTATAACAAAACATGTCGGAGTGGACTGTACACCATACTTTATTTTAAATGGGGAATAATCCGACATTAATTCAGATATAAATATATAGTCATCGGAATATTGATTGCGAAATTCTTTCAGTTCTTCCAGAGTGCCAACAGAATAATAGACAATTATTGCGAGGTTATCATCAGCATATTCCTCGCGCAATGCAGCAAGTTCTCTACGACCAGAACGTCCCATACAACCCAAACCTCCATAGATAAGCAAAATGTTTTTATTGCGGTGTTCGTCCCAAGCGAATTTGTTTCCATTGGCATCAACAACATCAATAGGGGAAATTTTCATACCTTCCTCAATTTGCTCTGTTGCGATATGCTTTTTGATCGCCTTTGCACACTCAGACTTACGAATGTCGCGAGGTAGTTTACTCAAAATATTTTGAAGAGTATCCTTTCCGATATCTAATCTAAGCATAAAACAACGCCTTAGTCCGCTCGGTGTCGTAGAATATTCGATCGCAAGTTCTTTGTTTTTGCGGTCTGCATATGCCTCTAATTCGACAGCCTTAATGTACAGAGAATCCTCATTTTCAGCGTATAATTCAGCTAATCTTTCTCCTTCTACCTCATACTCTGCCCACAAAGTGCTATCAGCTTTTATATACTCTTGTTCACGCTGTGCATCATACAACTTAGGTGTACATTGAACAAAAAATACTAGGCAGAGAATGCTAAATAAATATAGATTTTTCATAGATGTCATTTGTCTCTTTGTTATTGTTTGAATAGTTACTGTTTATTTGCACCACTTCGATAATGTATCAATATCTCTTACATCAACTATGCGTCTGAAATAGCCGCACTTCACGCAACTTATCATTGCTTTTGCGACCTCCTCGATAGTATTTGAGAAACCCGGTATCCAGGTGAAGAGCCAATGATACTTTCCCCAACCTTGCAGTCTCTTTTGACCTTTGTATGGTTTCATACCAGCCGGACGAAATCCGTAAGCTGCCTTAAAGGGTAAGTCTCGCAGATCGCGCTCCGTTTTAGCCTTCGTCTGCGACCAGAACTGGCGAGATGTTTCACTTGTTCCAGCACCACTGACATAGATAAAGACAAAATCTCGCTTCGGACCTATGGCCTTGGCAAAGTGCATCGTTATCTCGTATGAGAGGTGGTAGTAATCATCCTTCGACATACCGATATTACTCTTTCCGGCACAGAAGAAACAAGCATCATACCCCTGCAACTTCGGATCATCTACGGGCAGCGTCATAAAGTCCTCCACGATATACTCTTCGAGCTTTGGGTGCGAAATCTCACACGGGCGACGGCTTACGCTCAGCACCTTCTCTACCTCCTCTCTATCAAGGCACGCAAGCAATATACCTTCGCCAACAAATCCCGTAGCTCCTGTAAGTATAATCTTCATATTGTTCCTATTCGTAGTACAAAAATATACAGAACTTGCATAATAATGGCAGGATAAGGGTGAAATTTGATAAGTGGTTGGTACATATACCATTTTTGTGTTACCTCACCATATTGTTAATTTCGGCAGAAGGAGCCGTATATGGTGGGTATTAGAGAAAGAAATGCTACCTATCCGTTGCCTTTTTATGGAAGGGAAAGTTGGTAGAAACAGCATCTTTAATCTCTTGCACATACCCTACAACAGCCACAAAGAACGCTTGTTTTTTCTATCATTGCATTGACAAAGGTAATCATTTTTTCTCGTTGGAAGAAAAATACGGGAATGAGATTAGTTGTCAAGTACTTGTTGCCTTGTTCCGCTATGTTCTACATACCGTTCATTAAATTCGAATTTACAATTCTGATATACTTCAGATGTAGGTTGCCGTTTCTAAAGCGATATAAAGTTTGTTTAAAC